>WBZO01000239.1_pt1 | contig 134798 bp, 112 predicted proteins | sample 5204261 | NCBI WGS metagenome assembly WBZO01 (sample SAMN12412400, study PRJNA552823) | activated sludge metagenome | isolation source: activated sludge from anammox sidestream of wastewater treatment plant... | place: USA: North Carolina | collected 2017-09 | reverse complement strand
CGCCGATCCCGTCGGGGCAGCCGTCGTCGTTCGGCCGCCCTGTTCGCCCCACCGGCCTGAGGCGCAGGGCCTGGCGCGCGCCCTGCTGGCCGCGGCCGGCCCAATTTCCCTCCCAGCCTGTGAATCGCAACCCGTTCCCGTCATGCCGGAGGCACGTCCATGAGCCACTCACTGTTACATGTCCGATTCATGCGAGCCGGCGTGCTCGCGCTCGTGTCGCTCGGCTGGCTGGGCGGGCCGGTCCTGGCCCAGGGCACGGAGAAGCCGCCCGTACCCGACCCCGCCAGATGGAGCGGCAACGTCTGGGCCATCGCCGAGATGGAACCGAAGATCGTCAGGCCTGGCGACGATGTGACGATCACGCTCACGCTGCAGCGGACGGGGGGACCGCATACGCCGGGCTGGTCATGCACCAGTCACAGCTGGGAGACGGTCGGCACCGGCCGCGTGGAGGTGGCCAGGATCCCGGCCTGTTTCGACCTGGTGGACTACGAGCCGAAGGCATCGACCTACGTGGGGGTTGATGTCCTCAAGTCCTCCGTCAGGTGGACCGGGGACCCCGGACCTTTGCCGACCTTCGTGCCGGGCATGAGTCCCGACCCCGAGGCCGGGTGCTACTGCAGCATCGGGTGGTTCGGGGCGTATGGCCGGGTCGACGGATGCTCCAAACCGCTGGGGACGTTCGGCGCCGGCCAGCGGTTCATCGTGCGCCTGCGGGCGAAGAGCAACCCCTCCTGCAGCACGAACGGCCGCTACAGGCTCCTCGCCAAGAACTCGACCGGTACCGGGACGAGCGTCAGCGGATGGAATGGCATCGGGTGGTCCAACGAGGCCGAGTTCTATTACCGGTTCGACTACAACGCGACGAACACGCCCGTTCCCACGATCGAGGTCACGGCAGATCCGGTCTCGGTTCCACTGGGCGAGACCGCCACGGTGCGCGCCGTGGTGACCGACGCCACCACCAACTCGCCGATGCCCGGACAGTCGGTGACGTTCTCGGCGACCGTGGGGCTGCTGAGCGCGCTCTCGGCGGTCACCGACGCTGGCGGGGTCGCGACCGTGACGCTGGCCGATGACGGCCAGCCCGGCGCGTCGCACATCGTGGGACGGATCCCGCAGGCGAGCGATACGGCCGAGGTCGAGTTCACCGGAACGCCCGGTGGCGGCGGTGGCGGCGGCGGAGGTGGCAACCCGGGCGACCCAGGGCCGGTGCTGCGGCAATACTTCGCCGAAGGGGCGACGGGCTCGTTGTTCACCACCGACCTGGCGCTGGCCAACCCGGGCACCTCACATGCGCGGGCCAGGCTGAAGTTCTTCACCGATGCGGGGCAATCGATCGAGCAGGAGGTGACCGTCCGGGCCCGTTCGCGCAAGTCCGTGCGCCTGAACACCGACGTGCCAGGCCTGGGTGCGGTGGGCGTGGCGACGGTCGTCGAGTCCACCGTGCCGCTGGTGGCCGACCGGACGATGACCTGGGATGCAACCGGGTACGGCAGCCACACGGAAACCAGCGTGGCCGAGCCGCGAACGCGGTGGTACCTGGCCGAGGGTGCGACGCACTCGGGCTTCGACCTCTTCTATCTCGTCCAGAACCCTGGCGAGGCCGCCGCCACGGTGGACATCACCTACCTGCGGCCGATCCCGCTGCCGCCCGTCACGCGGCGTTACCCGGTAGAGGCCCGAAGCCGCTACACGATCTGGGTGAACCAGGAGGGAGCTGAACTGGCCAGCACCGACGTCTCGGCGGTGATCGACAGTTCGTTGCCGGTGATTGTCGAGCGGGCGATGTACCTCAGTGGGCACGCCCGGATGTTCGATGCGGGTCACGAGAGCGCGGCGATCGCCGAGCCGTCGCAGCGCTGGTTCTTCGCCGAGGGCGCTACCGGTCCGTACTTCGACCTGTTCCTGCTGCTGGCCAACCCCGGGGCAGCCGAGGCGAAGGTGCGGGCCACATATCTGCTGCCCGATGGGACGACCGTGGAGAAGTCCTACGATGTGGCGCCGCAGTCGCGGCAGAACATCTGGGTCGACCTCGAGGGTGGCCGGCTGGCAGACACGGCGGTGTCAACGGTGCTCGAGTCGACCAACGGCGTGCCGTTCATCGCCGAACGCGCCATGTGGTGGCCGGGGCCGTCGTGGCACGAGGCGCACAACGCGCCGGGCAGCACGCGCACCGGGGCGCGATGGGGAGTGGCGGACTGCGAGGTCGGCGGGCCGCGGGGGGCGGAGACCTACGTGCTGGTGGCCAACACGTCGGCGACGGCCGCGCAGGTGCGCCTGACGCTGCTGTTCGAGGACGGGAGCACGCTGATGCGCCTGTTCGGGGTGGGTGCGCGCAGTCGCTTCCAGGTGAACATGGGCGATGCCTTCCCGCAGGCGTCGGGTCGACGGTTCGCGGTCACGGTGGAGGCGCTGGGCGAGACGCCAGCGCAACTGGTGGTGGAGCGGGCGATCTACTCGAACGCGCGCGGCGTGAGCTGGGCCGCCGGATCCAACGCGCTGGGCACGCTGCTGCCCTGACTACCAGGCACCGGGCGAGGAGGCGGCCGCATCGTAGGCCGCCTCGAATCGCTCTGCCACGCGGCCCCAGCCGTAGCACTGAATCACGCGGGCGCGCGCGGCTGCGCCCATCGCCCGCGCCGGGTGGGGCGCATCGATCAGGTCGGCCAGGGCCGCGGCGAGCCGCACCGGGTCACGCTCGGGCACCAGCCGGCCGGTGACGCCATCCTCCACGACGGCGCCGATGCCGCCGGCCGGGGTCGCCACCACCGGCGTGGCCGTGGCCAGCGCTTCGAGCACCACGTTGGGCAGCCCGTCCACGTTGCCGGCGTCGTCGCGGACCGAGGGGACCACCACGATGTCGGCGGCGGCCATCGCCGCGGCCGTGCGATCGTGCGGCAGCAGGCCCGGGAAGCGCACGCGGTCGGCGACGCCGCGGTCCCGTGCACGGGCGCGCAGTTCGGCATCGAGGTCGCCCGCGCCGGCGATCGCGCAGGCGAGGCCGGGCCGTGCGGGCGCGAGCCGCGCGATGGCGTCGATGAGATACTCGAATCCCTTCTTGCGGACCAGGCGGCCGACGGCGAACACGAGCGGTGCGTCGGGCGCCACGCCCAGGGCCGCGCGGGCTTCGGCGCGCCCGGCCTCGGAGACGGGCGCGAATCGCGTCGTGTCGACGCCGTACGGCACCACCTCGCTGCGATCGGCGCGCGCGCCCAGCCGCAGCGCGCGGTCGCGCAGATCGGCGCTGCAGGCGGTGACGAACCCGGCGTGGGCGAACGTCTGGTGCGCGATGCGGCCCAGGATCGCGTGACGTTCCGCCACGAACACGTCGGAACCGTGCAGGCTGACGACCAGCGGCCGCGGGCCGGCCGCGTAGGAGGCGATCACCCCGCCCGGCACCACCCAGTGACCGTGCACGATGGTGGCGCGATGGGCGCGCGCCACCTGCCGCGTCAGGCGCCAGCCGGCGGCCATCGCCAGCGGCGCCACCGCCCACGCCGCGCCGCGCAGCGCCGTGTCGGCGCGCAGGCCGCCCGCGTAGCCGAAGACGTGCAGCGCCGGGTGCGGTGCGTAGCGGAAGAAGTGGAAGCGCACATCGCCCTCGCGCGCCGGGCGCGTCACCAGCGGATGCCAGGGCGCCACCACGTGGACCTCGTGGCCACGTGCCGCCACGCCGTGCGCAATCGGCTCCATGAAGGTGCCCACCGTGTCCCCGGGGAACCGGGGATACGACGTGGTGACCATGACGACGATGTGGGGCATGGATCGATCGCGGGGTGCGGGTGGCGCCGGAGGCCGACGCGCGTCCGTCACGCTACCTCCGCCTGAAGCGCACCCGCCAGGGGGTGACCAGGGACTCGAGCAGCACGGCGGCGTGCAGCTTCGACTGGCCCACGCGGCGCTCGACGAAGACGATCGGCACCTCGCTCACGCGGCAGCCGCGCCGGTGCGCCTCGAACAGCATCTCCACGAGAAACGCGTATCCGTCCGAGACGATGCGGTCCAGCGGAATCCGCGCGATCGCCTCCCGGCGCCACACGCGGTAGCCGCTGGTGCAGTCGGTCACGGGCAGCCCGGTCACCGCGCGGATGTAGCGGTTGGCGAAGGTGCTCAGCACCAGCCGGTGCAGCGGCCAGTTCACCACGCTCACCCCCTGCAGGTAGCGCGATCCGATCACCAGATCGGCGCCGCCTTCGGCCTTGGCCACCATCGCCGGCAGGTACTGCGGATCGTGCGACAGGTCGGCGTCCATCTGGCACACCAGGTCGGCCGTGCCGCGCGTGGCGAGGGTCATCGCGTCGATGTAGGAGCGGCCCAGCCCGCGCCTGCCGGTGCGGTGCAGCACCTCGACGCGGCCCGGGAACTCGCGGGTCAGCGCATCGGCGACCTCACCGGTGCCATCGGGCGACCCGTCGTCGATCACCATCACGCGATAGCCGGCGTGTGCCATCACCTGGCGCACCAGCACCGGCAGGTTGTCGCGCTCGTTGTAGGTGGGGATGAGGACGAGGACGTCCATGCGTGTCAGGCGCGATCGGGCACGAAACGGCTGAGCGGTGCCGACGCCGCCACGATGAGCGCCGGATCGATCACGGGGATGCGGAACCGCTCCTGCGGGAAGAACACCAGGCAGACCAGCACGGCCGATGCCGCCAGCAGCCACAACGCGCGCGGTTGGGCCGCACGTCGCGCCACCTGCCGGGCGCCGGCGGCCGCCCATGGCAGCAGCAGCCCGTATGACATCACCGAGGCCCAGAAGTACAGCGCTGAGTGTAGTCGATACGACGGCCCGATCGGCACCACCGTGTAGAAGGCCTTCCTGACCGTCAACCACAGCCAGGCAGCGGGCTGGCGTGCGATCCAGCCGAGGGCCTCGCGGTAGTAGACCGGTTCCAGGGCTTCTGGCGACAGGTCCGGATGCCGGGCCCGCAGCGCCTGGTTGGCGAGCTTCAGCGGCGGATTGGCCGCGAGGTCGCCCTCGCCGATTGCCAGCGGGTGATTGCCCGTCCAGAACGTCACGCCGCCCTCGGAGGCCACGAGCACGAAGCGCCCGTAGTGCAGGTGATTGCGTGCTGTCCACGGCAGAATCGTCACGGCCGCGCCCGCCAGCAGCACCAGGGCGAGCGCCAGCCGGTGCCGCCAGGCGAGCCAGGCGGCGGCCAGCGGGAGGAGGAACAGCGTGGCCGGCCGCGCCAGCACGGCGAGGCCGGTCAGCAGGCCCGCCCCCAGGACGCGTGTGGCATCGCCCGCCTGCCGTTTGCCGTGTCCCAGGCCATCGATGACCGTGCCAAGCGAGGCCGCCACGCCCAGCGCCAGCGTGCTGTAGAACGCCTCGCTGAGGGCGTAGGCGCAGATCCAGACGAGCGGCGGATACACCGCGGCGAGCCAGGCCGCCGCGACGGCGGCGCGATCGCCCAGGCTGCGGCGCGCGATCGACGCCACCAGCCAGATGCCCAGCGCGCCGGCGAGGCTCTGCGCCGCCTTCACCGGCACCGGCACCTCGGGGGGCAGGTGGCCCGCGCGAAGATTCGCGTCGAAGGCGACGAAGGGCGCCAGCACCAGCGGGTACAGCGGCGCGCGGCCGAAGCGATCGGCCAGCGGGTGGGGCGGCTCGTGCGGAAGGTCGGCCGTGAAGCCGCGTCCCGCCGCGAGGTTCGCCGCCAGCGACAGGTACTCGCGCTCGTCGTGCGTGAGCGGCTTGCCCGTCCAGTAGGCGAGGCCGAAGCCGAGCCGCAGCAGCAGCCCCACCACCACGGCGGCTGCCACGCCTGCGGATCGGCGCCCGGTGCGCCCGGTGCGTGCCGCGCTCACCGCTTGCCGGCGCCCTCGGCGCGCAGCGCCGAAATCTGCTCGGAGACCAGCCCAATCAGCAGCACGAGCACCGCGAACACGATCAGCAGCACGGCGCCGTTCGGGAGCTTCCGGTCGACGAGCACCAGGTTGACGGCGCCGTAGAGGACGCCGAGCGCGAAGCTGCCGGCCGCCAGCGGTGCGAAGATGCGCAGCGGGCTGAAGATCGTGACCACCTTCAGCAGGATCAGGAGGAACTTGACGCCGTCGCGCGCGAGCCGGATCTTCGATTGGCCCACGCGCTGGCGCGCCTCGATCGGCTCGAAGGCGACGTTGTAGCCGGCCTTCACGAAGGCGAGCGTGGTGGTGGTGGGTGTGGAGAACCCGTTGGGCAGCAGGTGCAGGAACTCGAGCAGGCACTCGCGCCGCGCGCAGCGGAACCCCGAGGTGAGATCGGGGATCGGCCGGCCGGTGAGGTAGGCCGCCAGGTGGTTCAGCAGGGCGTTGCCGGCGCGGCGGGCGCCGGAGGCCTGCGTGGCCGGCGCGCGCGCGCCCACGACCAGGTCGTACTCGCCGAGCCTCGCCACCAGCCGCCGCGCGGCGGCCGGAGGGTGCTGGCCGTCGGCGTCGATCACGAGCACGTACTCGCCGCTCGCCCTGCGGATGCCGCTCTTCACCGCCGCGCCGTTGCCCTTGTTGTAGGGGTGCCGCACGACGGTCGCGCCCGCCTCGCGCGCGGCCTCGCCCGTCCCGTCCTCCGATCCGTCGTCGACGACGATGATCTCGTGCCAGGGGCCGGCGGCCGACAGCGCCGCGACCACGTCCGCGATCACCGGACCTTCATTGAAGGCGGGAACGACGACGGAGACCGAATCGGGGGTGGCCACTCAGGAGATCCGGGATGCGGCGCGCGCGGGATCGGCCGTCTCGCGCGCCGCCGGCGCGGCGGCGGCGCCTTCGGGCAGCTTGAGCTCCAGCGCCCGCACGCGGTAGAGCAGATCCTCGAGCAGGCGGCGGCTGCCGCCGATCAGGTCGGCCACCAGGCCGATGAGCACCGTCTGGAAGCCGACGATCATCAGCACCGACGACAGGACCAGCGACTGGATGTGCCCGAAGCCGGTGCCCGTCGCGAAGTAGTAGAGGAAGCGGAGCGCGCCGGCGAAGCCCACGCTGAAGATGGCCAGCCCGATGTAGCTGAACACCTTCAGCGGCTCGTAGGACGCGTAGATGCGGACGATGGTCGCCGCCGACTGCTTGATGTAGGAGAAGACGCTGTTGAAGAGACGCGACTCGCGCGTACGCGGGTTTGTCGCCACCGGGACGTGGGCGATCGCCATCCGCCGCTTGCCCGCCTGGATGATCGACTCCAGTGTGTAGGAGAAGTCGGAGACGATCACCACGCGCAGCGCCGCCTCGCGCGTGTAGGCGCGAAAGCCGCTGGTCGTGTCGGGCACGGTCGTGTTCGACACCTGCCGCACCACCCAGCTGCCGAGCCGCTGCAGCAGCTTCTTGGACGGCGACATCTCGCGCACCGCCCTGATGTTGCGATCGCCGATGCAGATGTCGGCCTCGCCGCGCAGCAGCGGCGCCAGCAGCGTCGGGATCTCGCGGCCCTGGTACTGGTTGTCGGCGTCGGTGTTGACGATGAAGTCGGCGCCGAGCTTCACCGCCGCGTCGATTCCGGCGACGAAGGCCGCGGCCAGCCCCTTGTTGCGGCGGAAGCGCACGACGTGGTGCACGCCGTGCGCGCGCGCCACCTCCGCCGTCCCGTCGCGCGAGCCGTCGTCGACGATCAGCCACTCCACCTCGTCGACGCCCGGCACGTGGCGGGGCAGGTCGGCGAGCGTCGCCGGCAGCGTGTTCGCCTCGTTGAGGCACGGGATCTGGATGATCAGCTTGCTCACGTTCAGTCGCCGGCCGCGCCGATGAGACGCTCGATCACGCCCGCCCACGTCACCGTGCGGGCCCGTGCGTGGCCCGCCTCGCCGTGCGCCGCCGCCAGGTCGCGGTCGGCCGCGTAGCCATCGATGGCCGCGGCGATCGACGCGGGGTCGGCCTCGCACACCCGCCCGTTCACGCCGTCCTCGACGAACTCGAGCGGCCCGCCGCTGTCGCGCGCCGTGATGACCGGGCGCCGCGCGAGGAACGCCTCGAGCGTGACGTAGCCGAAGTCCTCGTCGAACGGGGCGTACACGACCGCCAGCGCCTCCCGATAGAGCCGCAGCACCTCGTCGTCGGACACCGCACCGAGGAAGCGCACGCGATCGGCGACGTCGAGATCCGCGGCCAGGCGCTCGACGCTGGTCGCCTGCGTGCCGTCGCCGGCCACCACCAGGCCGACGCCCGGCGCCGAGGCCGCCACCGCGCGCACGGCCAGATCGATGCGCTTCACGCTCTCGATGCGCCCCACCGACAGCACGTAGTCGCCGTAGGGGCCCGCACTGAGGCGATCGGCCAGGCGCGGAGGATGATACAGCGGCTCGGCCGCCAGGCCGTTGTAGCGCGCCAGGCGGTCGGCCGTGTTCCGCGCGTTGCTGAACACGGCGCGGCACTCGCCGAGCATCCGCCGATCCAGATCCATCAGCGCCTGGCGCAGCCCGACGTCCTGCTCCACGTGATCGAAGTCGGAGTAGGGCGTGCCCGCCAGCTCGTACGCCGCGCGGTACTGGTGAATCAGCCACGTCACCTTCCGCGGGTGACGGACGAAATACGACGGAAACTTGGTCCCGATCACCAGATCGATGGGCAGGCCGTTGCTCTCGGAGAGATCCAGCAGCCGCCAGGCGGCCGCGTGCGGGAGGATCTCGGTCTTCGGATACCACTTGAACGGCACGCTCACCAGCCCGGCGCGGTAGCCGTGCGCGCGCAACTGCTTCACCAGTTCCCGGACGTGGTACTCGGCGCCGCCCTCGACGAAGGGCACCTGCGCCTCGCAGACGATGACGGTGCGGATCGGCATGGCAGGACCGGCGGCCGGCAACTCTCGTGCCCTACGTCGCGTGGCGGAAGTTGATCACGTCGCCATCCGCCACGACGTAGTCCTTGCCTTCGAGACGGAACTCCCCGTGATCCTTGCAGGCCGCGATCGAGCCGCGCGCCAGCAGGTGGTCGTAGCGCACCACCTCCGCGCGGATGAACCCGCGCTGGATGTCGGTGTGGATCTCGCCGGCGGCCTCCTGCGCGGGCGTGTGGCGCGGGATCGACCACGCGCGGCACTCGTCCTCGCCGACCGTGAAGAACGAGATGTAGCCCAGCAGATCGTAGCTGGCGCGTATCACGCGATCGAGCCCGGAGTCGGAGAGGCCCAGATCGGCCAGGAACGCCGCGGCGTCGGCCGGGCCCAGTTCGGCGATCTCCAGTTCGATCTTCGCGCACAGGGCAAGGGCACGCGTGGCCGGGCTTTCGGCCCAGTCGGCGAGCCCGGCGCCGGCCACCGCCTCGTCGAGCCCGCCGATCTCGGCCTCGTCGACGTTGAGCACGACGAGCATCGGCTTGGCCGACAGGAACTGGAACCCGCGCAGCCGCCGCGCATCGTCGGCCGCCAGGCCCAGCGCACGCATCGGCCGTCCCTGCTCGAGCGCGGCCCGGCACCGTGCCAGCAGGTCCTGCTCCCGCTTGAGGTCCGGTGTCTGACCCTTCTTCAGATCCTTCTCGAGCCGTTCCAGCCGCCGCTCGACGATGCCGAGGTCGGCGAGCATCAGTTCCTCGTCCATCGAGCGCACGTCGCGCGCGGGGTCGATCGGCCCGGGCGCGTGCGGCACGCTGGCGTCACGGAACGTGCGCACCACGTGCACGAGCGCGTCGGCGTTGCGGAAGGGGGCGACGTCGACCAGGTCGCGGGTGCCGGCCTGTCCCGCCGAGGCCAGATCGGCGAACTCCACCGTGGCCGGCACGTGCCGGCGCGGCTTGAAGAGCGCGGTGAGGCGATCCAGGCGGGCATCGGGCACCCGCGAGATCCCGACGTTGGCCTCGAGCCGGCCGTGGTGACCGGGCCGGGTGCCCTCACGGGCGCTCGTCATCAGCCGGAAGAGCGTCGTCCGGCCAGTTGAGGGATAACCGATGAGGGCGGCTCGAAGCATCAGGGCTCGTGTGGGGCGGCGCGGCGGAACCGTCCTCTCGCGCGCCAGAACCGGACATCGTAGCACGGCGACGGCGTGGCGCAGGCTGCCGGCGCGCGCGCGGCGGCGCGACGCCTGGATGAGGCAGGCTCGGTCGATCGCCCCATCATCCGGTGACGCCATCGTCGCGAAGGCGAAGATCCGGCGAAGCGACGCCGGCCGCTAGCTTCAACTCCTTCAACAACTTACTGGCTTGACTTGGCTCTGGGTCATGCCTACCATTGCGGTGGTTCCGAGTGGTCTCAAATGGAGTGAAGTGGTGTTCCGGGGCAGCCAGCAGGCACGAATCGACGAAAAAGGGCGGCTGAAAATCCCCAGCGACTTCCGCGGCGTCCTGGAGGACCGGTACGGGACTCGTGTGTTCCTCACCAGCTACTTCGGCGACTCGGTGCTCATCTTCCCCCTGCCGGTCTGGGAGGAGATGGAGAACAAGCTGCTCGCGCTGCCGAGCACGCTCGAAGAGCGCGACCGCCTGCTCGAGGCCGTGAACTACTACGGTGTGCTCACCGATCTCGACGCGCAGGGGCGCGTGCTGATTCCCCAGCGGCTTCGCGACTCGGCCGAGATCGTCGGCGACGTCGATGTCGTGGGCAAGCTCAAGGTGCTCGAGGTGTGGAACCACGAGCAGTTGCGGGCCCGCGTCGAAGGCAAGCGGCTGACCAAGGCCGACCTGGCCGTGCTGTCGGACGCCGGCATCTGACGATCGCCATGATGGCCCATGCCCCCGTGATGGTCGCCGAGGTGCTGCACCTCCTGCAGCCTGGCCGCGGCGGGCTGTTCGTGGACTGCACGGTCGGGCTGGGTGGCCACGCGGCGGCGCTGCTGGACGCGGGCGCGACCAGCGTCCTCGGCCTCGATCGCGATCCCGCGGCCCTGGCGCTGGCGGCCGGCCGGCTCGAGGCCTTCGGCGATCGCGTGACGCTCGTGCACGCCGACTTCCGCGACATCGACGACGTGCTGGCGCATCGAGGCATCACCACGGTGGCCGGGGTGCTGGCCGACCTGGGCGTGTCGTCGATGCAACTCGACACGCCGGAACGCGGGTTCAGCTTCCGCGCCGACGGCCCGCTCGACATGCGGATGGACACCACGCGGGGCGAGACCGCGGCCGAGGTGGTGGCCCGGACGCCGGAGCGCGATCTGGCCGACCTGATCTTCGCGTTCGGCGAGGAGCGGTTCGCGCGGCGCATCGCGCGGGCGATCGTGGTTGCCCGCCAGGTTTCGCCGATCCTCACCACGGGTCAGCTTGCCGCCCTGGTGCGGCGCGCGATCCCGCGGCGCGGCTACCAGCGCATCGATCCGGCGACGCGCACCTTCCAGGCGCTGCGGATTCACGTGAACCGCGAGCTGGACCGCCTCGACGCGTTCGTGGCCGCCGCGCTGCGCCGCTGCGCCGTGTTCGCGCGCCTGGCGGTGATCTCGTTCCACTCGCTCGAGGACCGCATCGTCAAGCACGCCTTCCGCGGCCTCGCGCAGCAGGGCGAGATGGCCTGCCGCGTGCTGACGCGCAAGCCCGTCGTGCCCGGCGACGGGGAGTGCGCGGCCAATCCCCGGGCCCGCAGCGCGCGACTGCGCGCGATCGAGAGGACCGCATGAGCCTGACCGGCGCGGAGTTCTCGACGGGCGCCGCGGTGCGCAACGCGGAGATCGTGCGCGAGCTCGACCGCACGCGCCTGATCGGCCTCTGGCGTGCGCTGCGCGTGCTGGTGACCGTCGTCGGCCTGATGCTGTTCACCATGTGGCAGCAGTCGCGCATCAGCGATCTGGGCTATCGCCTGCGTCAGGTGGATCGCGCGCGCGAGGACGAAGAGCGCCTGCTCGAACATCTGAAGCTGGAACTCGACACCCTGCGTGCCCCGTCGCGGCTGGCCGCGCAGGCCGGGCGGCTGCGGCTGGAGCCGCCAGGCCCGGCCGCCGCCTTCGTCATCGAGCGTGTCATCTCGTCGGAGCCACCCGGCGGGTCGGTCGTGGCGGCCCGCTAGCGGAGCACCCCGTGGACGCCAAACCCACCGCAGCCGACGCCCCGCCGCCGGTCGCCAACCGCGCCGACCTCGTGCGCGGCGCCCAGGCACGTGAAGCCGCCGAGGAGCGGATGGCGCGACCCTGGCGCGACGTCGTGCGCCGACGTCTCGCCGTGGTGGCCGCGCTCGGACTGATCTGGCTCGCGCTGATCGGCACGCGCCTGGCGCACCTGCAGGTCGCGCGTCACGAGCACTACCGGCAGTTCGTGGCCGCGCAGCAGGCCGACACCGAGACGCTGCCAGGCCTGCGCGGCCGCATCGTCGATCGGCGCGGCGAGACGCTGGCTGTCACCGTGCAGCGCGAGCGCGTCGTCGCGAGCCCGAAGGTGATCATCGAGGCGACGGCCAGGTCGGGCGGGCCTGCCGCACTCGCCGACCGGCTGTGCGCGGCGGTGACCGGGTGCACGCCGGCCGAACACGCGCGCATCCTGGCCGCGCTCACCGATCGGCCCGCCAGCCAGTACGCGCTGCTGTGGCGCGACGTGTCGCCCGACGATGCGCAACGGGTGCGCGCCCTGCGCCAGAGCGGCATCTACGTGGAAGCCGAATCGCGGCGTTTCTTCCCGAACCGCGAGCTGGCGGCGCACGTCATCGGCCACGTCAACGACAAGCAGGTCGGGCTGACCGGCGTGGAGCGGGCCTACGACGGCGACATCCGCGGCCGGGACGGGCACCGCCTCGTGCTGCGCGACGGCTGGAACCGCGATTTCGACAGCATCGAGCAGCCGGCCACCTTCGGCGCGAGCCTCGAGCTCACCATCGATCGCCCGTTGCAGGTGATCGCCGAGGAGGCCCTCGCCTGGGGCGTGCGCGAATACGGCGCGAAGGGCGGCGTCGCGATCCTCGCCGACCCCTACACCGGCGAGATCCTCGCCGTCGCCAGCCTGCCGACCTTCAACCCGAACGCCTTCACCCGCGCCACCATCGGCAACGACCGCGACCGGGCGGTGCAGGACATCTACGAACCGGGATCCACGTTCAAGATCGTCACGGCCGCGGCCGCGCTCGAGACGAAGACGATGAGCGAGGACACGCCGGTGGACGTCCACGGCGGGTCGATCCAGATCGGATCGCGCGTCATCCGCGACGTGCACGCCTACTCGGGCAGCCTCCCGTTCCGGCAGGTGATCGCCAAGTCGAGCAACGTCGGTGCGATCCGCATCGGCCGTGCCACCGGCGCGAAGGCGCTCGCCGAGTTCGCGCGCGCGTTCGGCTTCGGGTGGCTGACCATCCGCGATCTCCCGTTCGCCTCGCGCGGCGCCATGCTCAAGCCGACCGACCGCTGGAGCGACAGCGCGCTGGCGTCGGTGGCGATGGGCTACCAGGTGGGCGTGACGCCGGTGCAGATGATCGCGGCCGCCGGCGCCATCGCCAACGGCGGGCTGCTCTACGAGCCCCACGTGGTGCGCGCGGTCGTGGCGGGAGGCCAGCGCCGGCCCACGCCGATCCGCGCGCTGCATCGCGTGGTGTCGGCCGACACCGCCGCGCGTCTGACGGCGATCCTGGAAGAGGTGGTGGAGACCGGCACGGCGAAGGCCGCGCGGATCGACGGCTACACGATCGCCGGCAAGACCGGCACGGCGCGCAAGGCCGCCGTCGGTCGCCGGGGCTACACCGACGAGTACAACGCCTCGTTCGTGGGCTTCGTGCCCAGCCGCGAGCCGGTGTTCAGCGCGCTGGTGGTCATCGACGCGCCGAGGGGCAAGGGCATCTACGGGGGCACGGTCGCCGCGCCGGTGTTCAAGCGCATGGTGGAGGCCGCGCTGCGGTATCGCGGCGTGGCGCCCAACGTCGACACCGCCAGCGTGGGCCGGGTCCTGGTCGCCACGCGCCGCGACGGCCAGTCCGTCAACCCGGCGAGCCTCGTGCAGCCGGCGGGCGCTGTGGCCTCCCAGGTCGAGATGCAGTCCGGGGCGCTTCCCGGCGCCATGCCGGACGTGCGCCGGCTCGCCGCGCGCGAGGCCCTGCGTCGTCTCACCCGGCTGGGCCTCGAAGTGCGCATGACGGGCCACGGCGTGGTGATCTCACAGGACGTGCCGCCGGGAACGCCCGTCGAGCCCGGTGGCGTCTGCACGCTGCGGCTTGCGCGCACGGTCCCGGGAGAACCGGCCCCGGGGGCGGCGCCATGACGTTGCGCGGCCTCGTCGAGCGGCTGGCGCAGTGCATGACGATCGCGGGACACGAGGCCGCGGCGCCCGCCGCGCTCGATCGCCGCGTGACCGCCGTCGCCTACGATTCGCGGCGCGCGGCCCCGGGCGCCGTCTTCTTCGCCCTGCGGGGCCAGCATGCCGACGGGGCACTCTACGCGGAGCAGGCCGTCTCGCGCGGCGCCATCGCCGTGATTGCCGAGACGCCAGCGCCGCCGGCGCCGCCCGCACACCCAGTGCCATGGCTCGTGGTGGGCGATGCCCGGCTCGCGCTCGCCGAAGCGGCGGCCGCCTTCTACCGCCATCCGGCCGAGGAACTGCTGACGCTCGGCGTCACCGGCACCAACGGGAAGACGACCACCACGTACCTGCTCGCCTCGATCTTCGATGCCGCCGGCTACCGCTGCGGCCGCATCGGCACCATCGGCTACCGCATCGGGCTCGTCGAGCACGAATCGGGCCGGACGACGCCGGAAGCCCCCGACCTCCAGCGCATGCTGCGCGAGATGGTGGATGCCCGCTGCGCGGCGTGCGCGATGGAAGTGTCCTCGCACGCGCTCGCCCTGCGCCGCGTCGACGGCATGCGGTTCTCGGCGGGTGTCTTCACCAACCTCACCCGGGACCACCTCGACTTCCATCACGGCATGGAAGCCTACTTCCAGGCCAAGCGGCGGCTCTTCGACCTGCTCGGGCCGGGGGCGCCGGCGATCACCAACGCCGACGACGCCTACGGCGCGCGCCTGGCCCGTGAGTGGCCGGGCGCGGTCACCTTCGGCCTCGACGCGGCCGCCGACGTGACGGTCTCGCGGCTCGAGATGACCATCCACGGCACGACGGGCGAGATCCGCACGCCGCGAGGGCCCATCCGCCTGCAGTCGGGGCTGGTCGGCCGTCCCAACGTGTCGAACATCCTCGCCGCGGCGGCCGTGGCCGTCGCGCTGGAATTGCCGAAGGACGCCATCGGCCAGGGGATCGCCGAGACCGGCAGCGTGCCCGGCCGCTTCCAGATGGTGGCCGATCCCGGCGACGACATCGCGGTGGTGGTCGACTACGCCCACACCGACGATGCCCTCCGCAATCTGCTCGAGACGGCGCGGGCCCTCACCCGATGCCGTCTCGTGACGGTGTTCGGGTGCGGTGGCGATCGCGATCGCACCAAGCGCCCCCTGATGGGCGCCATCGCCGCGCGGCTCAGCGATCGCGTGGTGCTCACCTCCGACAACCCGCGGTCGGAAGATCCACTCGAGATCATCGAGCAGATCAAGCGGGGCCTCGTCCCGCCGGATCGTCCGGTGACGCGCCAGGGCCAGGCCGCGGCCCCGCCGCGGGCGGTGCCGTGGACGGCCATCGCCGACCGTCGCGAGGCGATCGAGGACGCGGTGCGCGAAGCCGCGCCGGGCGACCTGGTGGTCGTCGCGGGCAAGGGGCACGAGCGGACCCAGACGATCGGCTCCCGGGTGCTGCCCTTCGACGACGTGGCGGTGGCGCGCGAGGCGCTCGCCGCCCGGCGCCAGGCGAAGTCCCGCACGCCGGGGGGCGCCGCGTGAGCCGGCACTGGCCCCTCACCGCCGCGCGTCTTGCCGACGCCGCCGGCGGGCGCGTGATCGCCGGCGATCCGGACCGCGTGCTCGCGCGCCTGTCGATCGACTCCCGTACGCTGGCCGCGGGCGAGGCGTTCGTCGCGATTCGCGGCCCGCGGTTCGACGGACACGACTTCCTGCGCGAGGCGGTGGCGCGGGGAGCGTCGGCGCTCGTGGTGGACCGCGCCGCGGCCGTCGATGGCTGGCTGCCGGCGGGGCTGACCGTCGTGCTCGTCGGCGACACGGTTCGCGCGCTGCAGGACGCGGCGCGGCAGGTCAGGCACCACACCCGCGCGCGCGTGGTGGCGATCACGGGCAGCGCAGGAAAGACCACCACCAAGGAACTGGCCGCGGCGGTGGTCGCGACACGCTTCCGCACGCTGCGCAACGAGGGCAACCTCAACAACCACATCGGCCTGCCACTGTCGCTGCTCGGGTTGCAGGACGGATACGAGGTCGCCGTCGTCGAGTTCGGCATGAACCACGCCGGCGAACTGCGGCAACTGGTGGCCGTGGCCACGCCCGACGTGCGCGTGTGGACCAACGTCGGAACGGCGCACATCGAGTTCTTCGGCAGCCAGGACGCCATCGCCGAGGCCAAGGCCGAGATCCTCGAGGGCGCCACGCGCGACACCGTCTTCGTGGCCAACGCCGACGATCCGCGGGTGTTGGCGCGCGTGCGCGGGTTTCCAGGACCGACGATCACCTTCGCGCTGGCGGGCGGCGCCGACGTGCACCCGGTCTCCGTGCAGCAGCACGGCGTGAGCGGCACCGGGGCCCACGTTCGCACGCCGCACGGCGAGATGTCTCTTGCGCTCGCCCTGCCGGGGCGTGCCAACCTCGCGAACGCGCTGGCGGCCATCGCCGTGGGGCTCGCGCTCGGCGTGCCGATCGAGGCGATGGGGCCGGCGCTGCGCGAGGCGAAACCGGCCGCGCGCCGCGGCGAACTGCGGCACGGGCCGCGCGACGTGCTCGTCTACGACGACTGCTACAACGCCAGCCCCGACGCGCTCGAGCAGGCGCTTGACACGGTGGCCGCCGACGGCTCGGGCCGGCGCCGCGTCGCGTTCCTCGGCGAGATGCTCGAACTGGGCGAGGCGGCCGACGCGCTGCACCGCCGGTGCGGGCGCGCGGCGGCGCGAGCCGGCGTGGCGGAACTGATCACCGTGGGCGGGCCGGCCGCGCAGGCGCTGGGCGCGGCCGCCGTGGCCGAGGGCGTGCCGGCCGCGCGCGCACACCACTTCGCCACGAGCGCGGAGGCGGCCGACGCGGCGCGCGACATCGTGGCCCCCGGGGATCTCGTGCTCGTGAAGGGATCGCGCGGCACGCGCATGGAGCGCGTCGTCGAGCGTCTGCAGGGAGGGGCCGACTGATGCTCTACCACCTGCTGTTCCCGCTGCACGACACGATCTCGCTGCTCAACGTGACGCGCTACATCACGGTGCGCACGGCGCTGGCGACGATGACCGCGCTGGCCATCAGCCTGTTCCTCGGGCCGTGGCTCATCCGGCGACTGCGCGCGTTCCAGATCGGCCAGGTCATCCGGCAGGAAGGCCCGGCCAGTCACCGCGCCAAGGCCGGCACGCCCACGATGGGCGGGCTGCTGATCCTCGCCGCGGCGCTGCTGCCGACGCTGCTCTGGGCCGACCTGACGAACCCCTACGTGTGGATCGCGGTGCTGTCGACCGCCGCCTTCGGCGCCATCGGGTTCGCCGACGACTACCTGAAGGTGACGCGCCGGTCGCACCACGGCCTGCGGCCACGCTACAAGATGGGGCTGCAGATCCTGGTGGGCGCCGCGGTGGGCGTCGCCGTCGTCCTGCTCGCGTCGGTCGACCTCTACAACACGCGGCTCATCTTCCCGTTCTTCAAGCGGCTGATTCCGGACCTCGGCTGGTTCTACGTGCTGTTTGCGACCTTCGTGCTGGTGGCCTGGTCCAACGCCGTGAACCTCACCGATGGCCTCGATGGCCTCGCCATCAGCACCTTCACGGTGGCGGCGGCGGCCATGACGGCGCTCGCCTACATCACCGGCCACCGGGTCTTCGCCGACTACCTGCTCATCGTGCGCTTCGCGCCGGCGGCCGAACTCACGATCTTCTGCGGCGCGCTGGTGGGCGCCGGCCTCGGCTTCCTCTGGTACAACTCCTACCCCGCGGAAGTCTTCATGGGCGACGTCGGCTCGCTCGCGCTCGGCGGCGGGCTGGGGACGGTGGCCATCCTGATCAAGCAGGAACTCCTGCTGGTCATCGTCGGTGGCGTCTTCGTGATGGAAGCCGCCTCGGTCGTGCTGCAGGTGGCCTCCTTCAGGTTCCGCGGGCAGCGCATCTTCAGGATGGCGCCGCTGCACCATCACTTCGAACTGGCGGGCTGGAGCGAGCCGAAGGTGATCACCCGGTTCCTCATCCTGGCGATCCTCTTCGCGCTGCTGAGCCTGACCACCCTCAAGCTGCGATGAAGGCGACGATGATGGAGGTGGACGTGGAACGGCCAGCCGGCAACCCGGCGCGCGAAGCGGAACTCGCCAGCCTGTCGGGCCGGCGCGTGCTGGTGGTGGGCGCGGCGCGCAGCGGGCTGGCGGCCGCCGCGTGGCTGGCGCGCCACCAGGCGCGCGTGACGCTCGCCGACAGTCGCGACGACGCCGACGTCTCGGCGGTGGCCGGCACGGACGTTGCGGTGGAGCTCGGCCCGCACCGCGCCGAGACCTTCGCCGCCGCCGACCTGATCGTCTTGAGCCCCGGCGTGTCGCCGTGGATGCCGGTCGTACACGCCGCGCGGCTGCGCGGCACGCCCGTGATCGGCGAGCTGGAACTCGCCTCCCGGTTCCTGCGTGGCCGGATCGTGGCGGTGACCGGCACGAAGGGCAAGTCGACGACGAGCACCCTCCTCGGGCGGATGCTGCGCGAGGGCGGCCTGCACGCGCTCGTGGGTGGCAACCTCGGGCCGGCTCTCAGCGGCCAGATCGACGAGTCGACCGAGCAGACCATCCACGTGGTGGAGGCCAGCAGCTTCCAGCTCGAGACGACAGAGCGGTTCCACCCCTGGGTGGCGGTGTGCCTCAACTTCTCGCCCGATCACCTGGACCGGCACGTCACCGTGGCCGACTACCGGGCCGCCAAGGCGCGAGTCTTCGCGAACCAGCGCGAGCACGACGTCGCCGTCGTCAACGCCGACGATCCGGTGGTGATGCGCATGGCCGCGCATGGTCGCGCCCGCGTGGTGCCCTTCAGTCTGCACGACGGTCCGGAAGAGGGCTTCGGCGTGTCGCGCGCCACGATCGTGCACCGCTGGGCCGACGGGTCCGAGGCGCCGCTCGTGCCGTTGTCGGCCGTTCGCCTCCTCGGCGCCCACATGGTCGCCGACGTCGTGGCCGCCACCGCCGCGGCATGGCTCGCCGGCGTGCCCGGCGATGCCATCACGCGGGCCGTCGAAGGGTTCACCGGGCTGGAGCACGCGCTCGAGCTGGTGGCCGAGATCGACGGCGTTCGCTTCGTCAACGACTCGAAGGCCACCAACCTGGAGGCGGCGCAGCGCGCCCTCGAGAGCGTGCCGGGGGGCATCGTCGCCATCCTCGGCGGGCGATCCAAGGGCGGCGACTGGCGGCTGCTGCGGGACACGGTGCGCGCGCGCGTGCACGCCATCGTCGCCATCGGCGAGTCAGCCGGCGACGTGCAGCACGCCTTCGCCGGTCTGGTGCCGGTGCGCCTCGTGACGTCGATCGAGGCCGCTGTCGACGAGGCGGCATCGCTGGCCCCGGCCGGCGGCGTGGTGATGCTGGCGCCGGCGTGCGCCAGCTTCGACATGTTCCGCGACTACGCGGAGCGGGGGCTCGCCTTCAAGCGGGCCGTGCAACGACGGGAGGCGGCGCGCAACGGGCGCGCCTGAGTGGACATGACCAGCCGCCACGTGAGCGGTGAGCAGTCATCAGCACGGCGGGAGCGGCGGGGAACCGGCCGCTGGGAAACGCAGGCTGCCCCGGTCTGCGAGGCCGGTGTCTTCGCCCGCCGCCGGCTGGTGACTGCTGATCGCTCACGGGCGATCGGCGGGTGTGTCGGATCCAACATGGCGGACCTGTAGCGTGGAACGACAACGATGGCACGCAGGCTGAGATACGACTGGCTGCTGTTCATGGCGTCCTTCGCGCTGATCGCCCTCAGCGTGGTGATGGTCTACAGCGCGTCGTCGATTGTCGCGGCGCAGCGCTTCGACGATCCCTACCGCTTCGTGGCGAAGCAGATCGGGTTCGTCCTGGCGGGATGCCTCCTGCTGGCCATCGTGATGCGCATCGACTATCACGTCTTCGCCAGGTCCCACGTGGTGTGGACGCTCATCGGCATCGCCGTCGTGCTGCTGGTGATCGTGCTGCTGAAGGGCAAGCTCTACAACGGCGGGCGACGCTGGCTGTACCCGCTGCCCGGCGTCTCCGTGCAGCCGTCGGAGTTCGCCAAGTTCGCGGCGGTCGTGTTCACCGCCGCGCTGCTCGACCGGCGCATGTCGCAGATCGACGACCTTCGCGAGGTGGTCCTGCCAGCAGGCGCCATGCTGGTCGTCGTGGGCGGGCTCATCCTGCGACAGCCCGACTTCGGCACCGCGGTGACGCTCGCCGTCGCCGTGCTCGTGATGCTGGTGGCGGCCGGCCTGCGGTGGCACTACGTCGCGGCGGCCGCGGCGCTGGCCGTGCCCGCCGCCGTCCGCCTCGTCATGCAGAACCCCTACCGGTGGAAGCGCATCGTCTCGTTCCTCGATCCCGAAGGCGATCCGCAGGGCGGGGGCTGGCAGATCCTGCAGTCGCTGGCCGCGGTGGGCAACGGCGGCGTGTGGGGCGTCGGGCTGATGGAGGGCGTCCAGAAGCGCTTCTGGCTGCCCGAGGCGCACAGCGACTTCATCTTCGCGGTGATCGCCGAGGAACTCGGGCTGATCGGCGCCTTGATCACCCTGGCCGCCTTCGCCGTGCTCGCCTGGCGCGGCCTGTCGATCGCCGCCGACGCGCCCGACCGGTTCGGCGCGTTCATGGCGCTGGGGCTCACGACGCTGATCGGGTTCCAGGCGCTGCTGAACATCAGCGTCGTGATCGGGCTGCTGCCGACCAAGGGGATTCCTCTGCCCCTGGTGAGCGCCGGCGGTTCGTCGATGCTCGTCAGCTTCCTGGCGCTCGGCGTGCTGCTGAACCTGTCCACCCATGCGTCGGTGCGGCGGTGACGTGGCGAGCGCAACGGCCGGCGGCGTGCGGGTCCTGGTGGCCGGCGGCGGCACCGGGGGCCACCTCTACCCGGGAATTGCCGTGGCGCACGCGGTGACTGCGATCGCTCCGGGCAGTGTGGTGACCTTCGTCGGCACGGCCGCGGGGATCGAGTCGCGCGTGGTGCCGCGGGAAGGCTTCACGCTCGACACGATCCGCAGCGCGGGGTTGAAGGGCAAGTCGATGGTGGCGCTGGCGCGGGGGGTGGGCCTGGTACCGCTCGGCCTGATCGACGCGTGGCGGGTCATCAGCCGCCGGAGACCGCAGGTGGTGGTGGGTGTCGGCGGCTACAGTTCGGGTCCGGTGGTGCTGCTCGCGGCGCTGCGCCGGCTGCCCACGCTGGTGCTCGAGCAGAACGCCGTGCCGGGATTGACCAACCGCTGGCTCGCACGGGTGGTGGACGAGGCGGCGGTCACCTACGACCAGACGCGGCGCTGGTTCCCGCGTGGCGCGCTGGTCACCGGCAACCCGGTGCGGGAGGGGTTCCTGCGGGCCGGCGTCGAAGGTCCGGCCACGGTGGGCGACGCGTCGTCGCGCCGCCTGCTGGTGTTCGGCGGCTCGCAGGGCGCCGCCGCCATCAACGACGCGATGATCGCCGCCGCACCGCGGCTGGCGCGGGCGGGAGCCGGCCTGGAGGTGACCCACCAGACCGGCGAGCGCGATCTCGCCAGGGTGCGCACGGCCTACGACGCGGCCGGCCTCGTGGCGCGGGTGGAGCCGTTCCTCCACGAGATGGACCGCGAGATGGCATGGGCCGACCTCGTGGTGTCGCGGGCGGGGGCCACCACGCTGGCCGAACTGACGGCCATCGGCCGGCCGGCGTTGCTCGTGCCGCTGCCGACGGCCACCGACGACCACCAGCGCCGGAACGCAGAGGCGCTGGCGGCGACCGGCGCCGCCGAGGTCATCGAGCAGTCACGGATCACGGGTGACGTGCTGGCCGGGCGCGTGCTGGCACTGCTCGCGGACCGGCCGGGGCTGGCGCGGATGGCGGCGGCGGCGCGCGCGGCCGCCCGGCCCGACGCCGCGCGCACGATTGCCGCGCGCATCCTCGCGCTGGCAGGTGGGAAGCCGCCGCGGGCGGGCGGCCAGTCGCAGTGATGACAGGGCAATGCTGGGACGCACCAGACACATCCACTTCGTGGGCATCGGCGGCATCGGCATGAGCGGTATCGCCGAACTGCTGGCGAACCTCGGCTACGTCGTGAGCGGTTCCGACGCCAGGGCGTCGGCCGTCACGGCCAGGCTCGCCGGCCTCGGCGTGCGCGTGCACGAGGGACACGATCCCTCTCATGTCGGCGAGGCCGACGTGGTGGTGGTGTCCTCCGCGGTGCGGCCGTTGAACCCGGAGGTGATCGAGGCGCGCCGGCGTCACGTCCCCGTGATCCCGCGCGCCGAGATGCTCGGCGAACTGATGCGGCTCCGCTTCGGGATCGCCGTCGCCGGCTCCCACGGCAAGACCTCCACCACCTCGATGGTCGCCTATGCCCTCGAGTGCGCCGGGCTCGACCCGACGGCGGTGATCGGCGGCAAGCTGAGCGCCTTCGGCAGCAACGCGCGACTCGGGCGCGGGCAGTACATGGTGGCCGAGGCCGACGAGAGCGACGGCTCGTTCCTCCGTCTCTCCCCGGCCATCGCGGTGATCACCAACGTCGACCGCGAACACCTCGACCACTACGGCAGCTTCGAGCACGTGTGCCAGGCCTTCGTCGAGTTCGCCAACAAGGTACCGTTCTACGGCGCCACGATTGCCTGCGCCGACGATCCGCCGCTGCGCGCGCTGCTGCCGCGGTTCTCGCGGCGCGTCGTCACCTACGGCCTCGAGAGCCGTGACGCCAGCCTGTGTGGCCTCGACGTGCGCGTGTCGGCGGCGGGATCCGCCTGCCAGGTGGTGCGCCGGCTGCCCGGACAGACCGGATCCGAGGCGCTCGGCCGCCTGTCGCTGCGCGTGCCGGGTCGCCACAACCTGTTGAACGCACTCGCCGCGGTGGGCGTCGCCCTCGAACTCGACGTGGGGTTCGATCGGATCGCCGCCGCCCTGGCGGAATTCCGCGGCGCCGACCGGCGGTTCCAGGTGATCGGCACGGCCAGTGGCGTGACGGTGGTCGATGACTACGGCCATCATCCGACGGAGATCGCGGCGGTGCTGGCGGCGGCGCGGACGCTCGAACCCCGGCGAGTGGTCGTCGCGTTCCAGCCGCATCGGTACACCCGCACGCGCGACCTGATTGCCGAATTCGGCCTGGCGCTGTCGCCGGCCGACGAGGTGGTGATCACCGACATCTACGCCGCCGGCGAGGATCCGATCCCCGGCGTGACGATCGAAGCGGTGGCGGAATCGGTGATGGGGCACACGCGCGCGCCGGTGCACGTGGTGCCGGCGTTGGCGGAGGTGGCCGGGCAGGTCGCGGCGATCGCACGGCCAGGCGACCTGGTGCTGACGCTCGGCGCCGGCTCGATCACCACCGTGGGCGAACGCATCCTCGAACAGGTGGCGGCGCGCGCGCGCGACGCGGCGGAGGGCCACGATGGCAGTCAGCGCGCCTGACGACCGCCGTTTTCGTCGCGGGCGCGCGGCGGTCTCGACGCCGCGGCGGCGGCGCGCGGCGCGCCTGAGGGTGCTGGTCCGCCTGCTGGGCCTCACGGTGACGGCCGTCCTGGTCGTGGTGGCGGCCGCCTGGGTCGTCCGCGAGTCGAACCGTCTCACCGTGGTTCGCGTCGTCGTGACCGGCAACGAACAGATGGCCACCGGCGACCTTCAGGCGCTGCTCCAGGGGCTGCAGGGCCAGCCCCTGCTGACCGTCGATCTCGACCAGTGGCGCGGCCGGCTCGAGCAGTCGCCCTGGGTGGGGCACGCCGCGTTGCGGCGGGTCCTGCCCGACCTCATCGAGGTGAGGGTGACCGAACGGCGGCCGCTGGCGATCGGACGCGTGGGGCCGCGCCTGGTGCTCGTCGACGCATCGGGCGCCGTGATCGACGAGTTCGGGCCGCGCTACGAGATGTTCGACCTGCCGATCATCGACGGCCTGGTCCAGCGTTCCGGCCCCGCCGATGCGGGCCCCCCGACGCCGCCTGCGGCGCTGGTGGCGGGACTGCTGGGCGAGCTGGCGGCCGAGCCGGCGCTGCTCGCGCGGTTGTCCCAGGTGGAGGTGGCCGACGCCGAGACGCTGGTCGTCTGGCTCGACGACGATCCCGCGCGGCTGATCGTCGGCGATCGCGAGTTCGGGAAGCGGCTGCACGGCTATCTCGAGGTGCGTGCGGCCCTGCGGGCGCGCGTCAGCGACATCGAGGCGGTGGATCTGCGCTTCGGTCGGCGCGTGTTCGTGCGGCCGGGGAGCGGGGCGGCCGGCGGCCGGACGTCCTCGGGCGCCGGGGCCCCGCGCGCGCGGTCGTAGGGACGGATGGGCGCCGGCGCGGGTGGAACCCGCGCCATCTGGAGGGAGGGAACGTGGCACGCAAGGAGCGGTACCTGGTGGGCCTCGACGTCGGCACCTCGAAGGTGACCGCCGTCGTGGGCGAGGTGATGGAAGGCGGCACGCTCGACATCATCGGCGTCGGTCTCAGCGAAGCGCGCGGCATCCGCCGCGGCCTGGTGGTGAACCTCGAGACCGCCGTCGACTCCATCAAGCACGCGCTCGACGAGGCCGAGCTCACCGCCGGCATCGAGATCGACTCCGTCCACCTCGCGCTCCCCGGCGCGCACGTGAAGGGCTTCAACAGCCGCGGCGTGGTGGCCGTGGCCGGCAGGAACCGCGAGATCTCGCGCGACGACGTGCGCCGCGCGATCGACGCCGCGAAGGCGGTGGCGCTGCCCAGCGGCCGCGAGATCCTCTATGTGCTGCCACAGGACTTCGTCGTCGACGAGCAGGACGGCATCGGCAATCCCGTCGGCATGACCGGATCGCGGCTCGAGGTGAACGTCCACGTGATCACCGGCAGCACCTCCACCACGCAGAACGTCATCGCGTGCGTGAACCGCACCGGCGTGAGCGTGATCGGCACCGTGCTGGAGCAGATCGCGGCGGCCGAGGCGGTGCTCACGGCCGACGAGCGCGAGCTGGGCGTCGCGCTCGTGGACGTCGGTGGCGGCACCACCGACTACGCCATCTTCGAGAAGGGCAGCCTCTGGCACACCGGCGTGGTGGCCATCGGCGGCGATCACTTCACCAACGACATCGCCGTGGGCCTGCGCACGCCGATCCCCGACGCCGAGCGCGTGAAGCGCCGCTTCGGCTGCGCGCTGTCCACGATGGTGGGTGACGAGGAGACGATGGAGGTGGCCAGCGTCGGCGGCCGCCCGCCGCGGGTGATGGCGCGGCGCATCGTGGCCGACGTGCTGCAGCCGCGCGCCGAGGAGGTGTTCCACCTCCTGTGGGACGAGATCCGCAAGGCCGGCTGGGACAAGTCACTGCACTCGGGCATCGTGCTCACCGGCGGCGGCGCGCTGCTGGAGGGCATGGCCGAGATCGCCGAGCAGATCTTCGACCTGCCGATTCGACGCGGCTACCCGTCGGAGATCGGCGGCCTCGTCGACCACATCAACAGCCCGGCGTTCGCCACGCCCGTCGGGCTGGTCAAGTACGCCCATCGCCAGCTCCTCGCCGCACCGGCCCGCCATGCCGGCGGCGCCGGCCTGATCGGCCAGCTGGCCGGCCAACTGCGCTCGCTGTTCCGGGGGTTCTTCTGATGCACGACACCAGTCGATTCACGACGCCGCACGGAGAGGGGTCCATGCCGCAACCTGTCACGCCGCCGCCGGCCGGCGAGCCCGCCGCCGCACCGCTTCGCCTGAAGCTCGATACGCCGCCGCGGGGTGGCGCCCGCATCAAGGTGGTGGGTGTCGGCGGCGGCGGCGGCAACGCCGTCAACCGCATGGTCCGCGCCGGCCTCGACGGCGTGGAGTTCATCGTGGCCAACACCGACGCACAGGCCCTCTTCCAGAACCCGGCGCCCACGAAGATCCAGATCGGCGCCAAGCTCACCAAGGGCCTGGGCGCCGGGGCCGATCCACGCATCGGATACCAGGCGGCTTACGAGGACACCAACACGATCATCGAGGCCCTGGATGGCGCCGACATGGTGTTCGTGACCACCGGCCTGGGCGGCGGCACCGGAACCGGCGCGGCACCCGTGATCGCAAGCCTCGCCAGCGAACTCGGCGCGCTCACCATCGCCGTGGTCACCAAGCCGTTCAGGTTCGAGGGCAAGCGCCGCATGCAGCAGGCCGAGGCCGGGCTGGTCGAACTGCGCAAGGCGGTCGACACCGTCATCACCATCCCCAACGAGCGGCTGCTCACGACCATCGACCGGCGCACACCGCTGCCCGAGGCGTTTGCCGCCGCCGACGACGTGCTGCGGCAGGCGATCCAGGGCATCTCCGACCTGATCCTGGTGCCGGGGCTGATCAACCTCGATTTCGCCGACGTGAAGGCGATCATGGCGGGCATGGGGCTGGCCATCATGGGCACCGGCATCGCCGAGGGCGACGATCGCGCGATGCTCGCCGCCAAGGCTGCGATCTCCAGCCCGCTGCTCGAGGACGCGTCGGTGAACGGCGCGCGCGGGGTGATCATCAACGTGACGGGCGGCGCCGACATGTCGCTGACCGAGGTGAGCGAGGCGTCGACGATCATCCAGGAGGCGGCGCACGAGGATGCCAACATCATCTTCGGCGCCGTGATCGACCCGCACCTGGAGGGGCGAATCAAGATCACGGTGATCGCCACCGGGTTCGATCGGCCGGTTGCGGGCGGCACGCACTCGACGGCGTCGACGCCGGTCGACCTGTCCAGCTACGCGGAACTCAAGCAGCAGGCCGAGGTGCAGGCCTCGCTTGGCGCGCGCATGACGCTGCAGCGCCGCCCCGGCATCGGGTTGCCCCTGACGGGCAACGGCGCCACCGCCACCGCGACCGGGACGGCCGGCAGCGACGACGGCCCGGGCCTCGCCATGCGCGATGGCACGACGGGCTGGGACACGACGCTGGACGTGCCGGCCTTCCTGCGCCGGCAGAGCGAGGGGTAGCGCGAGAGGCGGCAGCCAGGGGGAATGCTGCGCGGCGTCCGCCGGGCCGGGTCTCGCGCCACCGCTCGCCGGCCCGGGGCAGGCTGCCGCAACCCGGCCCCGCGCCGTTGCCGCGGGGAGGCGCGGCTCGCGCGGCCCGCGCGGCCGGCAAGGCCGGTGCGGCCGCGGCGATCCGGCGCCGGCCCGCCCGCGCACCGGCCGAGTCTCCTCGTTGCCGCCGGCGCCGCCGGCGCGGCACCCGACGAGTTCACCGGGCGGGGACGTCTCCTCCACCACCCCGCGCCCGGCTGCGTGTCGCCGGGCCACGCCGGCCCGCGTGGTAGACTCCGATGATCCACGACAGGCGCCAGCGCCGTCGTCTCAGCCGAAGCACCTTGACCGTGCCCGACGGCCACGATCCGGCCGCTGCGGCGCACATCCTCCAGGCAGTCGTCAGGCCAGCCGTCTCATGAAGTCCAGCGACATCCGCGATCGCGCCCGGGCCACGCTCGCCCGCGAGGTCGGCGTCATCGTGAAGCCGCACGACGATCGGCTGCGCGTGGCGCTCGTGTTCCCCAACACCTACTTCGTCGGGATGTCGAACCTCGGCCTCCAGACGATGTACCGGTTGTTCAACGACCGCGACGACGTGGTGTGCGAGCGGGCATTCCTGCCGCCACGGCAGGAACTGCAGGCGCAGTTGGCGAGCGGCGCCAGGCTCGTCGCGCTCGAGTCGCAGACGCCGATCCGTGAATTCGACGTCATCGCGTTCTCGGTGTCCTTCGAGTGGGACTACACGAACATCCTGACGATCCTGCGGCTGGCGGGCGTGCCACTGCACGCCGCCGAACGCACCAGCCGGCACCCGCTGGTCGTGATCGGCGGCGCCGTGACCTTCGTCAACCCCGAACCGCTGGCGCCGTTCGCCGACGTGATCGCCGCCGGCGAGGGGGAGCGCCTGGTGCCGTCGCTGGTCGACGCCGTGCGGGGCTCCGGCAGCCGGGCTGCTCTCTTCGAGCGCCTTGCCGGCACGGAAGGCTTCTACATCCCGTCGCTCTACGAGCCCGGCTACGACGCCGATGGCCGGCTGGCCAGCATGACGCCTCGCGGCGACGGCGTGTCGATGCCCGTGCGGAAGGCCGCCGTCAGATCGACGACGGCCCTCGATCCGCCCCACACGCAGATCTTCACGCCCGACACGGAGTTCGGCTCGCGCTTCCTCGTCGAGGTGGTGCGCGGCTGCCCGAATCTGTGCCGGTTCTGCTGGGCCGGCTACAACTACCTGCCGGTGCGGCCGTTCCCGGCCGATCGGATCCTGGAGCTGGCCGGTGCGGCGCGCGCGCACGCCAGCCGTGCAGGCCTGGTGTCGATCGCCCTCTGCGATCATCCGGAGATCGAGCGCATCCTGCGACGCCTGCTCGAGATGGGCTACGGCATCAGCCCCGCGTCGCTCAGGATGGACGACCTCACCGGAACCATCGTGCGCCTGCTCCACGAAAGCGGTGAGCGTTCCATCACGATCGCGCCGGAGACCGGCTCCGATCGCCTGCGTCGCGTGATCAACAAGACGGTGACCAACGAGGAAATCCTCGACCGCGTCGATGTCGTCTTCGCCAGCGGCATCGAGAACCTCAAGCTCTATTTCATGATCGGGTTGCCCACCGAAACCGACGACGATCTGGTGGCCATCCGCGACCTCACGCTGCGGATTCGCGAGCGGATGCTCCAGTACGCCCGTCGTCGCGGCCGGGTCGGCCGCATCGTCGGCAGCGTGAACCCGCTGATTCCCAAGCCGGCCACCGCGTACCAGTGGCTGCCGATGGAGGATCCCGGCGTCACCGACCGCAAGACCAGGCGGTTGCGGCAACTGCTGGCAGGCCTCGACAACGTGTACTTCTCGATCAAGTCGGAGCGTCACTCCTATTACCAGGCGCTGCTCTCGCTCGGCGACCGGCGCGTCGCGCCGGCGATCGTCGCCGCCGAGCGCAACGGCGGCAACTGGCGTGCCGCCGTGGCCGAGTCCGGCGTGGACGCCGATCGGTACATCTTCCGCGACAGAAGCCGCGATGTCCTGCTGCCCTGGGACATCATCGACGGCGGCATGAAGCAGGGCTTCTTCCGCGCCGAGTTCCAGAAGGGCCTCAGCGAGCAGTGGACGCTGCCCCCGAAGCAGGCACGGATGGTGCCGCTCGTGCCGTAGCTGCCCTGACGTGGACGCGCCGGAGACCACACCACCCCCCGCGTGGCCAGCCTCGCACCTCGCACGAGGGGCGTTCGTCCTGGCGCTGGCCGCGGCGTGTACGGGCGTGGTGGTCGTCGCCACCGGCGGATTCCGCCTCGTGTTGCCGGGGCTCCGCGTGTCGGCGCGAAGTCCATGGCCGCCGCTGCTGGCCGCCCTCTCAGCCGCCGGCATCGGCGTGCTCCTCGATCCGCGCGGCGGCGGGATGCACCTTCGCTGGCTGGGCGAGTGGCTGCGGCGGCGTGCGGCGATGCTTGCGCTGGGGGTGTCGCTGATCACCCTCGTCACCGGTGTCATTCATGGATCGGTGGTGCCCTCCGGCGCCGATGCCTCCGGCTACCTGAGCCAGGCGGCACGCTGGCGCGCCGGCGACCTGCGGCTCCACGAACCGGCCATCCTCCAGGCCCCCTGGCCAGACGCGGCGTGGACCTACGCGCCGCTCGGGTATCGGCCCGGACGCACGCCGGGCGAACTCGTGCCGACCTATCCACCCGGGCTGCCGCTGCTCTTCGCGGTGGCCGGCGCCGCGGCCGGGGAGGCGGGCATGCGGCTGGTCGTGCCGCTGCTCGGCGCGCTGGGTCTCTGGTGTGTGTTCGTGCTGGGTCATCGCCTGGTCGGTCCCTTCTGCGGCCTTGCGGCCGCCGCCCTCCTGGCCAGCAGCCCGCCATGGCTGCAGCACCTGGTGCAGCCGATGTCGGATGTGCCAGCCGCGGCGTGGTGGCTCGTGAGCTTCGCCCTCGCCCTTGCCAGGACATCGCGCCGCGCGAGCCTCGCCCTGGCAGTGGGCCTCGGCGCTGGCATCGCCTGGCTGGTCCGGCCCAACCTGGTGCTGCTGCTGCCCCTGCCGCTGTGGCTCCTCCTGCGGGCGCGCGGACCGTGGCCTTCCACCCGCCTGCGCACCCTCGCCATGTATGCCGCCGGCGTGTTCCCGGCGGTGGCGCTGATGGCGTGCATCAACACCCGGCTCTACGGGGCGCCCTGGGTCTCCGGCTACGGCGGCGCCGCGGAACTGTTCGCGCTGGCGCACGTGGCGCCGAACCTCCGGCTCTATGCCGGCTGGCTGCTCGCGGTCCACGCCCCGCTGCTCGTGCTGGGTTCGATGGGCCTGGTCGTCCTCCTCCTCCTCCGTGAACCGACAGCGGACCTGCGCACGGCCGCGCCGGTGCTCGCAGCGACGCTGGTGCTGGTGGTGGCGAGCTACCTCGTCTACGCACCCTTCGAGTCGTGGACCTACCTGCGCTTCCTCCTTCCCGCGATCGCCGTGATCGCGCTGGCCGCCGGCGGAGCGCTCGAGGCGCCGAGCCAGGCGGCATGGCCCGGAGCCCCTGTCGCGGCGCTGCTCGTGCTGGTCGCCCTGGCCGGGACGTCGTGGCGCGAGGGGCGCGATCTCGGCGTGTTCACCACGGCGAGTCGCGAGCGACGCTACGGCCTGGCGGCGACCTGGGTGGCCCGCCACGCGCCGCCAGGTGTCCAGTTGCTGGCCGCGCAGCACAGCGGCAGCCTGCGCGCAAGCACCCCGCACACCGTGCTGCGCTGGGATCTGATCGACACGGGCCGCCGATCGTCGGACGATCGAGCCTGGCTCGATCTGGCGTGGACAGCCGCCGCCGGCCAGTCGTCGTGGCTCGTGGTCGATGCCGAGGAGGAACCAGTCTTCCGCCGCAGGTTCGCCTCTGTCAGCGAACTCGGCCGCCTCGACTGGCCCCCCTCGGCGTCGACAGACCCGCCCGCCGCAGTGCGCGTGTACCGGCTGGACGATCGGGCGCGCTACCTCGCCGGCCAGGCCGTGGAGACAGCCCGCATCGGGCGGGATTGAACCCCGGCGCCCGGCAACCGGCGACGGCGGCGATGCCGACACGGCCCGGCTTCAGCGCGCGCGCGCCGGCATCAGGTGGCGATCGCCGACTCGTGCTCGAACTCCGCGTAGGCCTGCAGGATCAGATCGCGCAGCCGATCCTGGGCGGTGGCGTCGACGATGGGGCGCAATAGCGCGAAGCTGCGGCGCTCGCCGTTGACGGAGTACTGCCTGGCCGGAAACGTGACGTTGCGGCCGCTGCCGCCGCGGCGCTCCCAGATGGCGAAGCCAATCAGCTTCAGGCCGTCGAGGGCATCGTGGCCGAAGTGCAGTTCGGCCTCGGCGAGCTTGCCAGGCGGGTTGCCGCGATCGTTGGGCAGGATCTTCACGACCATGGTGTTCGCTCCTGTCGGCGGCGGGCGACCGGCGGGTTGGAAGGTGCCGGAGGCAGTGCGCCGCATGGCCAGGGCGAATCAAGGGGCATGCCGCGCGGGGCCACCGGCGGCGCGGCCCCGAACAGGCGTGAATTCCGGCCTGATTCGGTCGTACGGAGGCCGCGGCGGCGATTGCCCGGCGCGCCGCGTCGCGGCCGTTCCCGCCCAGGCGTCAACCCTGGTTGACGCCTAGGCGAGCAGCATCACGTGCGCGAGGGCGAGTTGCCGCGCGTGGGTGAGCGTGATCAGGCTCGATTTCGCGCCGAGCACCTCGAACCGCCGCGCCGCGCCGCCGTGCAACCGCAGTTGCGGGGGGCCGAAACCACGGATCACCTCGATGTCGCGCCAGGTGACGCCCCGGGCGGCGCCAGTGCCCAGCGCCTTCATGGTCGCCTCCTTGGCGGCGAAGCGGGCCGCAAGCGAGGGCGCGGGATCGCGGTGACGCTCGCAATACGCGATCTCGCCGTCCGTGAACACGCGGCGGAGAAAGCGATCGCGATGCCGCGCGAGCACCTCCGCCACCCGATCGATTTCGGTGGCGTCCAGGCCGATGCCGATGATGGTCATGGGAAGATTATGAAGCCTGGGTCCGGCGCGCCCTGCGCGGCGGTCCCCGGTGCGCCGCGCGAGGTCCGGTCTCGGTTCCACGATGGCGGTGGCCGGTTCGGGTTCGCGTGCCCCTGGCGCGGGCCGGGCCTCCGGCCGTCGACGTCCCGTCTTCGATCCCTCATCCCTTAAGATCCTCGCCGTGTCGTCGCCCTGGCTCCCGTCGTTCGAACTCTGCCACCTCGCGTGCGGCCGCGCCCTGCGCTGCCGGGAGCTGCCGCAGGCAGCCAGCCACCTGTTCACCACGCGCGACGTGGACGCGCGGCCCGGGTCGCCCGAGGCGGCTGCGGCATGGGAGCGCATCGCCGCGGCGATCGGCACATCGTCGTCGCGGATCCTGCGGGCACACCAGGTGCACGGGCGTGCCGTGCTGATCGCCCGGCTCAACGGCGTGCCGTACCCGGCGCGGGGATCGGTGGACGCCGACGTGCTGGTCTCCGACGATCCGTCGGTGGCCCTTGCGGTGCGCGTGGCCGATTGCGTGCCGGTGCTCATCGCCGACGCTCGCCTCGGCGTCGTGGCGGCGATCCATGCCGGCTGGCGCGGCACCGCGGCGCGGGCCGCGTGCGCGGGCGTCGAGGCGCTCGCGGGCGCATTCGGAAGCCGGCCTGGCGACCTCCACGCGGCCATCGGGCCCAGCATCGGGCCGGCGGCCTACGAGGTCGGCGAGGAGGTCCGGGCGGCGTTCGACGCCGCAGGACACGGCAGGCTCAGCCTGGCACGATGGTTCTCGACGGGGCCGCGCGGGCGGCCGCACCTCGACGTCTGGCAGGCCAACGCGGATCAGTTGACCGATGCCGGCGTGCCCGCGGCGCGGATCGCGTGCGCGCGCGCCTGCACCGCGTCGCACCCGGAGTGGTTCTTCTCCCACCGCGGCCAGGGAGCGCACGCGGGACGCCTGGTGGCGGCAATCCGCGCGTTCAGGCCCGCGGGGTGACGCCGGGTGGCACGGCGGCCGGCGCGTCGTCCATCGCCGCGTTGGCGAGGCGATCGGCGTGGCGGTTCAGCTCCCGCCGCACGTGCTGGAACCGCACGCGGCCAAGCTTCGATGCGAGCAGGCGGGCCTCGGCATGCAGCGGTTGCAGGCCGGGGTGCTTCACCCGATAGACGCCCAGCATCTGCTTGACGAGCAGTTCGGAATCCGAGCGCACCAGCACCTCGCGCTCACCGCGCGCGAGGGCGTAGCGCAGCGCCGCCAGCAGGCCGCGATACTCGGCGATGTTGTTGGTGGCGACGCCGATGGCTTCGTGGAACTCGTCCACCAGGTCACCGCTTTCCGTTTCCACGCGGACGCCGTAGCCGGCTGGACCGGGGTTGCCGCGGGATCCGCCATCGATATACGTGACGATCATTGAGGGTACCAGAGGGTTCGGGCGTGAGGGTCGCGCGCCGCCGCCGGATTCGTTGCGGCTGCCGGGCCGCTCGAGGCCACGCTGGCCGGGCCAGGGCGCCGCGCCGGTCCGGCCTCAGCCGGCGTCGTGGCCGGCCGCGGCGGCAGGGGGATCGTAGTAGAGAATCCGCCCGCAGCTCTCGCACACCACCAGGCTGTCGTTGGCGTGCACCGACAGCGCCACCTGTGGCCGCAGGCGAACGTGGCAGACACCACAGTGCCCGTCGTGCATGACCGTCACCGCCACCCCGCCGTGCTTGAGGGCGGCGCTGTAGAGCGTCAGGGCGTGACGCGGCAGCGCGTCGGCCACCGCCTCGCGCTGCGCCCGGTAGTCGTCGAGTTCGGCTTCCAGCCGCTGCCGGTCGCTGGCGAGTTGTTCGCGGCCGGCCGCCACCGCGGTGTCCGCGGCGGCCAGCGCGCGTTCGGCGGCCTTCGCCGAGCCCGTGAGGTCGTCGGCTTCCACCATCAGATCGAGGATGCGGTCCTCGAGTGTCCGGATTTCCTCCTGCGCCGTCGCAATCTCGTGCTGGAGGGCGTGGAACTCCTTGTTGGTCTTCACCGCCATCGTCTGGTCCTTGAAGCGGGCGAGGCGGGACTGGACGATGCCGAGGTCCTTCTCGACGGCGCCGCGGGCGGCCTTGTTGTCGGCGGCACGCTGGCGCGCAGCGTCTCGATCGGTCGTGGCCGCGGCCAGCCTGGCTTCGAGCGCGGCCTCGCGGGCCGGCATGTCGGCCAGATCCTTCCGGCGAGCGGCGATGGCCGAGTCGAGGCGCTGGAGGTCGACGAGCTGGGCCAGATCAGGATGCATGGGAGGCCAGCAGTGTAGATCACCGCGTCGGCGAAGACACCATCGTCGCGATGATCCCGCGCGCGAGGCGGCGCGCCGCGCGCGGTCGAGGGAACCTCAGCCGGGGGCTGCCTTCCGGCCCGGCCGTGCCTGATGAGGGCATCGGGGCGTGAGGCGGGTGACGGGTGGTGGGCCCACCAGGACTCGAACCTGGAACGAGCCGGTTATGAGCCGGCGGCTCTGACCATTGAGCTATGGGCCCACGCGTGCGGCAGGCAGGTGGCGGCGGGAGCCGGGCACCCCCAACGGGGCGTCCCGGCCGCCGTGCGCCACGTCGGTGTTCCCCTACGTCCGCCCCTCGAGAAACGCCTTCAGCTTGCGGCTGCGCGAAGGATGCCGCAGCTTCCGCAGCGCCTTGGCCTCGATCTGGCGGATGCGCTCGCGCGTGACGGCGAAGTTCTGGCCGACCTCCTCGAGGGTGTGCTCGAACCCGTCGCCGACGCCGAACCGCATCTTGATCACCTTCTCCTCGCGCGTGGTGAGCGTCTTGAGCACCGCCTCGGTCTGCTCCTTGAGGTTCAGGTTGATGACCGCCTCGGCCGGCGACACCACCTGCCGGTCCTCGATGAAGTCGCCGAGGTGCGAGTCCTCCTCCTCGCCGATCGGCGTCTCGAGCGAGATCGGTTCCTGCGCGATCTTGAGCACCTTGCGGACCTTCGCGACGGGAATGTCCATCCGCTGGGCGATCTCCTCGGAGGTCGGCTCGCGCCCCAGTTCCTGCACGAGCGCGCGCGAGGTGCGGATCAGCTTGTTGATGGTCTCGATCATGTGGACCGGGATGCGGATGGTGCGCGCCTGGTCGGCGATCGCGCGCGTGATGGCCTGGCGGATCCACCACGTGGCGTAGGTCGAGAACTTGTAGCCGCGACGGTACTCGAACTTGTCGACGGCCTTCATCAGGCCGATGTTGCCCTCCTGGATGAGGTCGAGGAACTGCAGGCCGCGGTTGGTGTACTTCTTGGCGATGGAGACGACCAGGCGCAGGTTGGCCTCCACCAGTTCCTTCTTGGCCACCTCGGCGCGGTATTCGCCGTCGAGGATGGTCTCGAGGGTGTGCGCGAGGCGCTCGGGCGTCTCCTCGAGCGCCGTGCTCATCTCGCGCACCTTCTGCTTCAACTCGCGCTGGCGCTTCGCGAGGGCCTTGCGCTCGTCCTCCTTCAGCTTCGGCGCGCGGCGACCCTTGGCCGTGAGCTGCCGCTCGATCTGGGCGGCCTCGCGCTGCACGCGCTGCACGCTCTCGACCCCGTCCTTGATCTTCTCGACCAGGCGGCGCTTGACCGGCTCGGTGAACTCGATGCGGCGGATCAGCTGCGACACCTCGACGCGCGCGCGCAGCGTCCGGCAGAGCTGCTTGCGGTACTTGCGCCGCTCCTTCTTCGGGATGCCGTCGAGCTTCTCGTTGCGCTTGGCCCACTCGGCGAAGGCGCGCCGCACGCCCTCGATCTGCTTGAGCACCTCGCGGGCGCGCTCCTCGACGCGTTCCTCGGTGATCTCCTCGTCGTTGAAGATGACGAGCTCGCGGATGGTGCGCTCGCTGGCGCGCAGCTGGTCGCCCATGGCGATGATCTCGCGCGCGACGCTCGGCGTGCGCGAGATCGACTTGATCACCGAGAGCTTCCCGCGCTCGATGCGCTTGGCGATCTCCACCTCGCCCTCGCGCGTGAGCAGCGGCACGGTGCCCATCTCGCGGAGGTACATCCGCACGGGGTCGTTGGTCTTGTCCAGCGCGCCCGGCGTGAGGTCGAGCTCCACCTCCTCGCCGCCCTCCGGCCGATCCAGCAGCTTGTCCTCGCGGTACTTCTGCTCGGAGTCGATCACCTCGATGCCGGCGCTGCCGAACGTGCTGAAGAGGTCGTCCAGGTCCTCCGGGGAGGTGATGTCGGAGGGCAGCAGCTCGTTCACCTCGTCGTAGAGCAGGTAGCCCTTCTCCTTGCCAATCGAGATGAGCTGCCGCACCTCGTCGTACTTCTCTTCGATGGACAACGGAAGCCTCCTGGATCCCAAACCGCGATCGTCGTTCATGCGTTCAGCGCCTCGATACGCTCATGATGTGCTGGTTGTGTCTGCCGTCCCGTGTCCCGGCGCCGCGGCCCGCCGGCCGCCCCGCGTCCGGAGGCCGCGGTCCGGATCATCCCTTCATCGTGTCCAGCCGGGTGTCGAGCGCGTGCTTCTCGGCCAGCAGCGGCGCCAGCTCGACGAAGGGCACGCCGTCCTCCATCAACCGGTCGATCTGCCGCTGCAGCGCCGCGCGCTCGCGCTCGTAGCGGAGCATGCGCAGCGTGCGGACGCAGTCGGCCGCCGGAGCGGGCGCGCCGATCCGCGCTGCCAGCCCGGCCATCGCGCGCGCCTGCCGATCGTTCAGACGCTCGAGGAGGTATCCCGGTATGAGCTCGGCCGGCTCGCCGGCCAGATCCCGCGCGATCCGCAGCACCTCGCGGCTGGCCAACCCCTCGGTGTCCGCCTCGTCGAGATCGGCCAGCGCCGGCAGCGTGCGCGCCGGATCGACGAGCAGGCCGACGAGCAGGTCCCGTTCGGCGGGCTTGAGCCGCCCGGCGGTCTCCACGACCGCCTCGGGCACGCTGGTGCGTCGCGTCACGGCGGCCTTCCGGATCTCCGACCTGATCACCTCTTCGGTGATCCGGGCCCGGTGTGCCAGCCGATCGGCGAAGGCGTCGCGCGCGGTGACCTCCGGAATCCGCGCGGCCACGGCGAGCATCGCCTGGACGAACTGCTGGCGGCCGTCGCTGCGCGAGAGATCGTGGGCCGCGACCGCCCGATCCAGCAGGTAGTCGAGGTAGGGCTCGGCCGCGTCGACCAGGCGCCGGTAGGCATCGCCGCCTGCCCGCCGCACGAACGTGTCGGGATCCTCCCCCGCGGGCAGCATGGCCACGCGCACGTCGAACCCCTCGCTCACCAGCAGCTCCGAGGACTTCGCCGCCGCTCCCTGGCCGGCCGGGTCGGGATCGAAGCTGAGCACCACGCGGTTCGTGAAGCGCCTGAGGGTCTGCGCCTGGGGCAGCGTGAGCGCGGTCCCGCAGGTGGCCACCACGTGCTCGACGCCCCCCTGCAGCGCCATGGCGAAGTCGAAGTAGCCCTCGACCAGCACGGCCAGGCCCGCCTTGCGGATGGCGTGCCTGCTCAGGTGCAGGCCGTAGAGCGTTCGTCCCTTCACGTAGATGGGCGTCTCCGGCGAGTTCAGGTACTTCGGCTGCTGGTCGGGCCGCATCGCCCGGCCGCCGAAGGCCACCACCGATCCCGATTCGCGGCTGATGGGAATCATCAGCCGGCCGCGAAAGCGGTCGACGACCTCGCCGCGCTCGCGCTCCATCACGAGCCCGCTCTTCACCATGAGGGGAAGGGTGAAGCCCGCCCGGGTCAGCCGCGACTTGAGGCCCTCGCGGTAGGCGGGCGCGAACCCCAGGCCCAGCCGCTCCACGGTGACGGTGTCGATGTCGCGCGCCGTGAGCTGCTCGCGCGCGCCGGCACCAGCCGTCTCGCCCAGCATCTCGCGGAAATAGGCGGCGGCGATCTCGTGCATCCTGAGCAGCGACTCCCGTTCGGCCTCGGCGGCCGGATCGCGGGTCTCCACCTCCGGAAGCGTCAGGCCGAAGCGCTGCGCCAGGGTGCGCACGGCCTCGGCGAAGCCGACGCGGTCGCGCAGCTCGACGAACTTGATGGCGTCGCCGCCCACGCCGCAGCCGAAGCAGTGGAAGAGCCCGCGCTCGCGGTTCACCTGGAACGAGGGAGTCTTCTCGCTGTGGAAGGGACAGAGCCCCTTGTAGGTGGCCCCCGTACGCCGCAGCGGTACCGTATCGGACACCACGGCCACGATGTCGGCCTGCGTCCGCAGCTCCGCGATGAACGACTGCGGGTAGAGGGGCATGGACGGTTGGCGTTCTCCGACCGCGCTGTGGCGCGCGGCGCTACTCCTTGAGTTCCACCAGCGTCGCACCCGCCCCGCCCTGGTCGGGGGGAGCCGCGCTGAACTTCGCGACCTGCGGGTGCTGCGCCAGATAGGCTGCCAGGCCGCGCCGCAGCTGCCCGGTGCCGTGACCGTGAATCAGGCGAACCGTCCGCAGCTCGGCCAGGACCGCCTCGTCCAGGAACTTGTCCGCGCGCGAGACGGCTTCGTCCACCGTGCACCCGATCACGTTCAGCTCCGTGGCGGCGTGCTCGCGCGGCGGCGCCTCCAGCCTCACCTGGACGCGGGCTGCCGGCGCGGGCGCCGGTCCGGCACCGACCACGTGCAACTGGTCAACGGGCGTGCGCAATCGCTTGCCGCGCACCTCCACCTCGGCCTCGCGCCCGAAGATCGCGTGCACGACGCCTTCGACGCCGAGCGGGCCCACGCGGACCCGATCGCCGGGCACCGGCGGTCGCGCGGTGGCCACGGCCGTCGCACCGGGCGCGGCCGCGTCGCGGCGCGCGGCAGGGCCAGCCGCCGCCGCGGCCTGGGCCCGCAGGCGCGCTTCGACCGAGTCGAGGACGTCGCGGGCTTCCGCGCGCAACTGGCCGGTCTCGCCCGTCGACAGCGGCGTCGTCGTGGCGGCCGCCCGCCGCGCCGCCTGCGAGGCCAGCGTCGCCGCCTTGCGCTTGACGTCCTCCACGACATCGTCGATCTCGCGACGGGCCTCGCGCAGCCGTTCGCCGACCTGCGTCTCGATCCGCTGCCTGAGCTGATCTTCCTTCTGACGCAGCGATTCCTCGCGGACGCGGTACCGGCCTTCCTGCTCGGCGATGGCCTGGCGTTCGCGCCGCACGAGCCGGCGCTCGTGTTCGAGGGCGTGCTGTTCCTCGTTGAGCTTCGCGAGGTGCTCGGCCAGCTGCGTCTCTCGCGCGCTGCGATACGACCGCGCGGTGTCGATGATGGAAGCCGGCAGCCCGAGCCGGGCGGCCATCTCCAGCGCAAGGCTCGTCCCCGGCGACCCGTAGACCAGACGGAACGTGGGCTCGAAGCCCGGCGTGAAGCCGAAGGCCGCGCACGCGACGCCCTCCGTCGTCGAGGCGTACGTCTTCAGCGTGTCGTAATGCGTGGTGGCCACGACCTGCGCGCCCCGCTTGCGGAAGTGCTCGATCACGGCCATGCCGAGCGCGCCGCCCTCCACCGGATCGGTGCCAGAGCCCACCTCGTCGAGCAGCACGAGCGCGGGCAGCGACAGCGACCGCTCGATGCGGACGATGTTGCTCATGTGCCACGAGAAGGTGCTGAGGTTGGCCGCAATCGACTGCTCGTCGCCGATGTCGGCGAACACCGACTGGAAGACCGGCAGGCGCGAACCCTCGGCGGCCGGCACGTACAGCCCGGCCTGCGCCATCAGCGCGAGCAGCCCGGCGGTCTTCAGCGCCACGGTCTTGCCGCCGGTGTTCGGGCCGGTGATCACGAGCACCGAGGTCGGCGGGATGAGCATCACGTCGACCGGGACCGGTCCCTGCGCGCGCGGTTCGTACTCCTGGCCGGCGGGCCTCGGCAGCCTCGCCTCCACGGCCGGGATGAGCAGCGGGTGACGCGCCGCCAGCAGTTCCAGGCGCCCGTCGTGCGAGAGCTCCGGCGCCGCGGCATCGCACAGGCGCGCGAAGCGGGCCTTGGCCTGGACCTCGTCAAGCGCCGCCGCGGCCTCGAGCGTCTGGGCGAGGTCGGCGCCGCGCGCACGGAACCCGTCGGTCAGCGCGAGCAGGATGCGGCGCAGTTCCTCGGCCTCCTGCTCCAGCAGGGCGACGATGTCGTTGTTGATGTCGACCGTGCTGAGGGGCTCGAGGAACAGGCTCGCGCCCGACGAGGAGGCGCCGTGCACGATGCCCGGCAGCGACGTGCGGTGCTCGGCGCGCACCAGCAGCACGTAGCGGCCGTTGCGATCGGTGATCACCTGCTCCTGCAGGTACTTGGCCGTGTCGCGCGACCGGATGTAGCTCTCGAGGGTGCCCCGCAGGCGTGCGCGCTGCTTGCGCAGCCGGTCGCGGATGCCGCGCAACGCCGGGCTGGCGTGATCGAACACCTCGCCGGCGGGATCGATCGCGCGCCGCACGTCCGCGATCTCGCGTTCGAAGGAGGCCGTGCCGCCCACCAGGGCCGTCAGCATCGGGAACCGCTCGCGGGGGTGCCGGCGGATGGCGTGCGCGCACTGATCGACCGACTCGAGGAAGGCGGCCAGGCCGAGCAGCGGCAGCGGTTCCAGCGCCAGGCGTTCCTGCGTCAGAGCGTCGAGGGTCTCTTCGAGGTCGCTGGCGGCGCGAAGGGGAATCCCCGGGGCGTCGGTGAGCAGCCGGACGGCTTCGCCCGTCGTCGAGAGCGCCTCGGCCACGGTTCGCGCGTCGGTGCCCGGCGTCAGGGCCGCGAGCCGGCGCTCGCCGAGCGACGTGAGCGCAAGACCGCGCACCACCGCGAGGATCCGGTCGAACTCGAGCGCCTTCAGCGTGGGCGAATGCATGGGCGAGAGGTGAGCGGCCGAGCGACCACGACGACATCTGGTCCGCCCACTGCTGAACCACTAATCCTACCACACGACCCGCGCGCCGTGAACCGCCGCCGCCTGCGCGCCCGTGGCGGGATCGGGTGGCGGCCGACCGTCCTGGTCGGCGGGCGGCGTCCGGGGTGGCCACGGTCTCCGGGACGGGCAGTCCGTGGTGGAAGTGCCGCGTCGCACCGAGACGGGCGCGGCGCCCGGCTGGCCAGGCGCGACGACCGAGAATACGGCCAGTATTTGAAGGAGGAGCAACGCCGCCAGCCGGGATGCCCCGCCCGTCGAATGCAGCGCCACTTTCGCCACGGGCTGCTGGGCCCGTGAGGCCTCACCGAAGGTCGGGTGCCCGGCAGCCGTGGGTGATCCGGCTGGCCAGCGCCGCCGCACCGAAGCCATTGTCGATGTTCACGACCGCGATTCCGCTGGCGCAGCTGTTGAGCATGGCCAGCAGCGCGGCGAGCCCACCGAAGCTGGCGCCGTAGCCGACGCTGGTGGGCACGGCGATGACCGGCGCCGCCACCAGGCCCCCCACCACGCTGGGCAGGGCGCCCTCCATGCCCGCCACGACGACCACCACCCGGGCGGCCGCCAGCCGGTCTCGCGTATCCAGCAGGCGGTGGAGCCCGGCGACGCCCACGTCGTAGATCCGGTCGACGGCGTTGCCCATCACCTCCGCGGTGATCGCGGCCTCCTCGGCCACCGGCAGGTCCGAGGTGCCGGCCGCCGCGACGACGATGCGGTGCGTGTCCGGAAGCGGGGGCGCGGCGTCTCGACGCACGATCAGGCGCGCGACCGGGTGCCACTCGACGTCGGGCACCGCTTCGCGGACGGCCGCCTCCATCGCGTCGCTGGCGCGCGTGACGAGCAGAGGGTGCCCCCGATCGACGATGCGGCGCGCGATGTCGGCGACGTGGGCGGGCGTCTTGCCCTGGCCGAACACCACCTCCGGAAATCCCTGGCGCCAGGCGCGATGGTGATCCACGCGCGCGAATCCCAGGTCTTCGTATGGCTGATCGCGCATCGACGAACCGATCCGCGCCGCGGCGGCCTCGAGGTCGAGGCGTCCCGCCTGGACGTCGGTGAGCAGGACGCGAAGCTCGTGTGGGGTCATGGGGACTGGGCAGCGGCTCGAGATCCGGACCGGATGACGCCGACGCTCGCGGCGCGGCAGCCGAACGCCGCTCGCGGGGGCCGCATCGCCGGTGCGGCCCGCAGGCCGCCGGGGTTCATAGTGGCATCGATGCGCGTCGACGACAAAGCGCTGGGTGATCGAGGCCGGATCGACGCGGCGCGGCCCGGGTCACATTGACTTGTTGGCGACGCGCTCGCTAGACTCAGTCGCTTGGGCGCACGCCCCCTCAGAGCGCTGACCAGATGACGCCATTCGAAACCGCCATCCTCGCGTCCTATTTCTTCATTCTGGCCATCCTCGCCGTATACGGCTGGCACCGCTATTACATGGTCTACCTGTACATGCGGTACCGGGACAACCTCCCGTCCAGCAACCTGCCGGCCCTCGATCCGCTGCCGAAGGTGACGATCCAGCTGCCGATCTACAACGAGATGTACGTGGTGGATCGACTGGTGGAGGCCGTGTGCCGGATCGACTACCCGAAGCACCTGATGGAGATACAGGTGCTGGACGACTCGACGGACGAGACCACCGACGTCGCTGAGCTCGCCGTGCGCCGCTGGGCCGCGCAGGGCTTCGACATCAAGTACCTGCACCGCACCGACCGCACCGGCTTCAAGGCGGGCGCGCTCGACGAGGGGCTGAAGGTGGCCGCGGGAGAGTACGTCGCCATCTTCGACGCCGACTTCGTCCCGCCGGCCGACTTCCTGCGGGAGACCCTGCCGCAGTTCGCCAATCCGCGCGTGGGCATGGTGCAGGCGCGCTGGGGCCACATCAATCGCGACTACTCGCTGCTGACGCGCATCCAGGCGATCCTGCTCGACGGGCACTTCGTGCTCGAGCACGGCAGCCGCAACCGTGCCGGCTGCTTCTTCAACTTCAACGGGACGGCCGGCATCTGGCGGCGCCAGGCGATCGCGGCCGGCGGCGGCTGGCAGCACGACACCCTCACCGAGGACCTCGACCTGAGCTATCGCGCCCAGCTCGCGGGCTGGCAGTTCGTCTTCCTGCAGGACCTGGTGTCGCCCGCCGAGGTGCCGGTGGAGATGAACGCCTTCAAGTCGCAGCAGCACCGCTGGGCGAAGGGCTCCATCCAGACGTGCCTGAAGCTGCTGCCGCGCATCCTGGCCCAGCCGCTTCCGCTGCGCGTGAAGGCAGAGGCGTTCTTCCACCTCACGGCCAACTTCAACTACCTGCTGATGATCCTGCTCTCGATCCTCATGTTCCCGGCGATGTACGTCCGGTACAACATGGGCTGGTACGAGATGCTGCTCATCGACGTGCCGTTCTTCTTCGCCGCGACCTTCTCGGTCGCCAATTTCTACGTGGTCTGCCAGAAGCAGTTGTTCCCCGGCGGCTGGAAGTCGAGCCTCAAGTACATGCCGTTTCTCATGTCGATCGGGATCGGGCTGGCCGTCAACAACGCGCGGGCCGTCCTCGAGGCGCTGATGGGCCGGCAGACCGAGTTCGCCCGCACGCCGAAGTACGGCATCGAGCGCATGGGCGACGAGTGGGTGGGCAAGAAGTACCAGCAGACCCAGCTGGTGCAGCCGGCCATCGAAGTGCTGCTCGGCCTCTACTTCACCGGCACGGTCTTCTACGCCCTGTCGAACCAGATCTACGGCTCGCTGCCGTTCCTCATCCTGTTCCAGGTGGGCTTCCTCTACACGGGCGTCCTGTCGATGGTGCAGCAGTTCGCCGGCGACGACCCGATGGTGAACGTCGAGATCGCGAAGTAGCGCGCGCCGGGGACCCTCCGGTTCCGGGTCGCCCCGCGGGAATCCGGCGACATGCGGCGCCGGTGGCAGGCGCCGGCAGGCTGGAAATCTCCCGAACGGGAGTCTATCCTGTTGCTGACAGGAGAGCGCATGCGCGCCGTCCCGCCAGCCTATCCCGCCACGCGCCACGAGCCCGAGCCGGTGGTGGATCTCGCCTCGCGGCCGGCGCGCGAGCGCCTGAGCCCATCGGCGCTGAAGGCCTTCTTCTCGATCACCCAGCGATGGGGGGTGCGCGACGAGGACGCGCGGGCCCTGCTCGGCGGCGTGTCCAACGGCCCGTTCTACCGCTGGAAGAAGGATCCGGCGCGGACGCTCGACACCGACACGCTGACGCGGATCTCCTTCCTCGTGGGCATCTTCAAGGCGTTGCACCTGCTCTACGGGCCGGCGCTCGCCGACCAGTGGGTGGGCCTGCCCAACACCAACCGCCTGTTCGCGGGGCGCACGCCGCTCGGCTTCATGATCGACGGGGGCCTGCCGGCCATGCAGGCGGTGCGCCGGCTGCTGGACGTGCGGCGCGGCGGCGCGTGACCGGCGCCCTCCCGCCGACGTCGCTGGTGCGGCGCTTCGACACCAGCCGGCTCGTGCCCTCCGCCTACGGCCGGTCGGGGTCGGTGCTGGCGGAAATCGCGGAGGACGAGCCGCACCTGCGCGACCTGTTCGACCTCGACATCGCCACCAGCGATCGGGTGCTCGGCGAGAACGGGCGGCTGCCGGGCATCGGGCCCGGGGAACTCGTCTTCGGCGTGCCCGGTTTCCGCGTCGTCAACGCCGCGTTCGCGCACGCGCACCCGATGGGGAGCCGGTTCAACGGCCCGGACCGCGGGGCGTGGTACGCGGCGTTCGACGTGGAGACCGCGCAGGCCGAGGTCGCCTTTCACAAGGCCGCCGAATATGCCGAAATCGGCCGGTTCGACGACCGCGTGACCTGCGACGAGTACCTCGCCGATTTCAGCGCCGACCTGCACGATCTGCGACACGATCGCCGGTTCGCGGCGTGCCTGACGCCCGGAAGTTACGTCGAGTCGCAGGCGCTGGCGGCGTGGCTGCTCGAGGCGGGCTCGCTCGGCGTGGTCTACCCGAGCGTGCGGCAGCGCGGCGGCACCTGCGTGGCGGCGTTCCGGCCAGCCCTGGTGAACCACGTGCGACTGGGCGCCAGCTACGCGTTCGAGTGGGCCGGCGCGCCCACGCCGCGCGTCACGCGCGTGGCGCGACCGCGGTGACCGGAGGGCCAGGGCCCCCCGGCCGTGATGCCGGTGGTGGCGGTGAGGATCGGGCGGTCCTGAGGCCCGGGCCCCGAGGCCGACTATAATCGTGGGTTCCCGATGGACCCTCGCCTCATCCGCAACTTCTCAATCATCGCGCACATCGACCACGGCAAGAGCACGCTGGCCGATCGGTTCCTCGAGATCACCGGGGCGCTGCAGGCGCGCGAGATGGAATCGCAGGTGCTCGACTCCATGGACCTGGAGCGGGAGCGCGGGATCACGATCAAGGCGCACGCCGTCCGCCTCTCCTACGCGGCGCGCGACGGCCGGACCTACATCCTGAACCTCATCGACACGCCGGGCCACGTCGACTTCTCCTACGAGGTGACGCGGTCGCTGGCCGCCTGCGAGGGCGCGCTGCTGCTGGTGGACGCCAGCCAGGGGGTGGAGGCGCAGACGCTGGCCAACGCCTATCTCGCCGTCGACAACAACCTCGAGATCATCCCGGTGATCAACAAGATCGACCTGGCGAGCGCGCAGCCCGAGGAGTGCCTGCGCCAGATCGAGGAGATCGTGGGCCTGGACGCGCACACGGCCATCCTCGCGAGCGCGAAGGCCGGCATCGGCGTGCCCGAGATCCTCGAGGCTGTCGTGCACCGGCTGCCCGCGCCGAAGGGCGATCCGGACGGGCCGCTGAAGGCGCTGATCTTCGACTCGTGGTACGACGCGTACCGCGGCGTGATCGTGCTGGTGCGGGTCATCGACGGCGAGTTGCGGCCGGGCATGAAGGTGCGGTTCATGGCCGCGGGACAGGACTTCGAGGTGGAGCAGGTCGGCGGCTTCACGCCGAAGCCGGTGACGCTCGGCGACCTGGGTGTCGGTGAGGTGGGCTTCCTCATCGCGAACATCAAGAACGTGGCCGACGCGAAAATCGGCGACACGGTCACCGAGACGGCACGGCCGACGCCGACGCCGTTTCCCGGCTTCGCGGAGATGAAGCCGATGGTGTTCGCCGGGCTCTACCCCGTGGAGGGGCATCAGTATCCCGAACTGCGTGAGGCGCTCGAGAAGCTGCGCCTCAACGATTCGGCGTTCGTCTTCGAACCCGAGACCTCGGGGGCGCTCGGCTTCGGGTTCCGCTGCGGGTTCCTGGGCCTGCTGCACATGGAGATCGTCCAGGAGCGGCTCGAACGCGAGTTCGACATGGACCTGGTGACCACCGCCCCCGGCGTGCTCTACCGGGTGACGACCACCGACGGAACGGTGCTGGAGATCGACAACCCCGCCAAGCTGCCGGAGGCCGGCAGCATCGCGGCGATCGAGGAGCCGCTGATCCTGGCGATGATCCTGACGCCGTCCGAGCACGTGGGCGGCATCCTGCAGCTGTGCCAGGAGAAGCGCGGCGTGCAGAAGTCGCTCGAGTTCAAGACGTCGGACCGCGTGCTGATCACCTACGAACTGCCGTTCAACGAGGTGGTGCTCGACTTCTACGATCGGCTGAAGACGATCTCCCGCGGCTACGCGTCGCTCGACTATCACGTCAGCGGCTTCGCGCAGTCGCCCCTCGTGAAGCTCGACATCCTCGTCAACGGCGAGCCGGTGGACGCGCTGTCGGTGATCGTGCACCGCGACATGGCCTACGCGCGCGGGCGCGCGCTCGCCGCGAAGATGCGCGAGCTGATCCCGCGGCAGATGTTCGAGGTGGCGATCCAGGCGGCCGTCGGCGGCCGCATCATCGCCCGCGAGAGCGTGAAGGCGATCCGCAAGAACGTGCTCGCCAAGTGCTACGGCGGCGACATCTCGCGCAAGCGGAAGCTGCTCGAGAAGCAGAAGGAAGGCAAGAAGCGGATGAAGCGCGTCGGCCGCGTGGAGATCCCGCAGGAGGCGTTCCTCGCCGTGCTGAAGGTGAACGAGGACTGACCGGCCCAACGCCATGCCCAACGAACCCCGCAAGAAGGGCGCCCCGGCGCCGACCGCCGCGCCCGCCTGGCGCAAGTCGACGGCGCGCGAGTACTTCGAGTCGATCGTCATCGCGGTGATCCTCGCGCTGTTCGTCCGCACCTGGGTGGTGCAGGCGTTCAAGATCCCCACCGGATCGATGGAGAACAACCTGCTCATCGGCGACCACCTGCTGGTGAACAAGTTCGTGTTCGCGCCATCGGCCACCTCGGCCGAGCGCCTGCTGCTGCCGCTCTCCCGCGTCGCGCGCGGCGACGTCGTCGTGTTCAAGTACCCCGAGGAGCCCGAGCGCGACTTCATCAAGCGCGTGATCGGGCTGCCGGGCGAGACGCTGGAACTGCGCCGCAAGGTCGTGTACATCAACGGCCAGCCGCTCGAGGAGCCCTACGTGCACTTCCTGCAGCCGGCCGGCGATGGCACCGGCGAGTTGACGGTCTTCGACCTGCGCGAGTCCTATGGCCCGGTCGTGGTGCCCGAGGGGCACTACTTCGTCATGGGCGACAATCGCGACAACTCCCGCGACAGCCGCTATTGGGGATTCCTGCCGGAACGATATATCAAGGGAAAGGCCCTGCTCGTGTACTGGTCGTACGAGGCCGGACGCGAGGACTACGCCGACGAGAGCATGGGCGGCACGCTGCGCCGGCTGACGGGCGTGGTGACCCACTTCTTCACCCGGACGCGGTGGGAGCGGATGTTCCACCAGATTCGCTGAGCCGGAGGACGACGATGGCCGGGACCATTCGGGCGCTGATCAAGCTGGCGCTGGTCGTGCTCGTCGTGCACGCCGGGGTCCGCGTGGTGCCACCGTTCTGGAACTACGTGAAGTTCCGCGACGCCTGCGAGGAGATCGCGCGGTTCTCCTCCAGGCGCAGCGTGGAAGAGGTGACGACGCGGGTGCTGACCAAGGCCGGCCAGTTCGACATCCCGCTGCGCCAGGAACAGCTCCAGGTGCGCAAGCAGGGCAACGTCACGTTCATCGAGGCCGACTACACGGCTCAACTCGAGTACCTGCCGACGAAGTTCTATCCCTACGACTTCCGCATCCGCGTGCAGGGGACCCCGCCCGCCTACGACAGTCTCCCGTAGCCGGCCGCGGCGCCCGCGTCAGGACACGGCGCTGGCGGCGGCCGCGGCGCGGTCGGCCTCGCCCCGCACGGCGGCCGCCTCGGCCTCCACGCCGCGGCGTTCGGCCTCGGGCAGCCCCGGGACGTTGATCGTGACGTTCTCGTGCGCCCCCGCGCACGCGGCGGCCAGCAGCATCACCCCGACGCGCACGTCGCTCGCCGCGTTCGGGTTGCCATGTCCGGCCACCAGGCGGGCCGCCCCGAGGGCTGCCGCCGTCGCCCGCATCATGTCCAGCGGCGCGGTGGTCGCGCGCCGGGTGGCCTCGACGATGGCCGCGCGCCGGGCTGCCTTCTCTTCGTCGGTGGCCTTTGGCAGCCTGAAGGTGGCCATCACGGCCTCGTAGGCGGCCGTGTCCTCGTCGACCAGCGCCACCAGGCGCGCGCGTGCCTCGTCGAGCGCGCCGAGCGTGCCGTCGAGCGCCGCCCGTTCCTCGGGCGCGCCGGTGCGCGTCTTGGTCATTCCCGCCACCATCCGCAGCAGCCCGGCGCCCAGCGCGCCCGCCACGGCGGCCGCCGATCCTCCACCCGGCGTCGGCGTCGACGCGGCGAAGGCGTCCACGAGATCACGTGCCGTCCGATCCATCAGTGTCACGGCGTCCTCCGGTCATTCGGGTCGCGTGCCGCGCCGCGGTTCGCGCGCGGGCGACAGTACAGCTTTCGGGCCAGGGCGCCGCGACGGCGCCTGCCGGCAGATCACGGCCGGTCGACGACGACCTCGCCGCGCTTGACCACGGCGGCCACCGCCTCGGCGCCCACGCGCAGCAGGTCGACGAGTGCCCCGCGCACCAGCACCACGTCACACTGCTTGCCCGGCTCGAGGCTGCCGGCGATTCCGTCGCGATCGATCGACCAGGCCGCGTTGATCGTGGCCGCGACCAGCGCCTCCTCGAGCGTCAGGCCCATGCCGAAGCAGGCCAGCGTGATGGCGAACGGCATCGACGGCGAGAAGCCGCCGCCGGGGTTCACGTCGGTGGCCAGCGCCACCGGCACGCCGGCGGCGATCAGTGCGCGCGCGGGCGCGAAGCGGCCGAGCTTGAGGTAGAACGCCGCGATGGGCAGCAGCGTTGCGCACACGCGCCCGGCCGCCAGCGCGGCGATGCCCTCCGGATCCACGTGCACCAGGTGATCGGCGGAGCGCGCGCCGACACGCGCGGCCACCACCGATCCGCCGCTGGGGCCGAGTTCGTCGGCGTGCACGCGCGGCCGCAGGCCGTGCGCGGCGCCGGCGCGCAGGATCCGTTCGGACTGCGCCGGCGTGAACACCCCGGTCTCGCAGAACACGTCGCACCACGTGGCCAGGCCCTCGGCGGCCACCCGCGGGATCATCTGGTCGATCACCCGCGACACGTAGTGCTCGGGATCGTGACGCCATTCGGCGGGCACCTCGTGCGCTCCCATGAAGGTCGGCACGATCTCGACGGGCTGGCGGGTCTGGAGGTGCCGGATGGCGCGCAGCATCCGCAGCTCGGCCTCCAGTTCGAGGCCGTAGCCGCTCTTCACCTCGCAGGTGGTGGTCCCGCAGCGCAGCATCTCGGCGAGGCGGGGCAGCGCGGCATCGACGAGCTGGCGTTCGCCGGCCTCGCGCGTCGCGCGCACGGTGCCGAGAATGCCGCCGCCGGCCGCGGCGATCTCGGCGTAGCTGGCGCCGGCCAGGCGGCGATGCAACTCGTCGCGGCGATCGCCGGCGAACACCGCGTGGGTATGCGGATCGACGAATCCGGGGATGGCGGTGCAGCCGCGCCCGTCCAGGACGCGGCCGTCGGGCAGCAGCCTGACGTGCCGCCGGCACGCCGCGGCGGTGCCGACGAAGGCCACGCGCCCGTCACGCGCGGCGATCGCCGCGCGCCGGAGCGTGTCGACGCGCCCCTGGTGCCCGGCGGCGAGCGGCGCCGGCCCCACGGGGGTGACCACGGCATCGAGGTCGCTGATGATCAGGTCGGCGGCAACGGCAGGCATGAGGCACCCGACGGGGGCCCGGGTATTCTCCCTCAGAAGCGCTCAGCGCGGGACGGCGGAGGTTGCCAGGCGCGCGGCGGCGACGGCGGCCGGGAGGCCGTCGATCTCGAAACGCTTGTCACGATGACGTTCGCCGGCCACCAGGCGGATGGCGCGCCTGGGTACGTCGAGGCGGCTGGCGAGCCACGCAATCAGGGCGGCGTTCGCCTGTCCTTCCACCGGTGCGGCCGCTACGCGCATCAGCAACGCGCCGTCGCGCTCGCCGGCCGGGCCGGTGCGTCCCGCGCGCGGCACGACACGAACGCGCAGCACGCAGCCGCCCGGGCGATCCGCGAGGGGGGTCACGCCTCCTGCGCGGGCTGGATCTCGGGCGCGCGCGCGGCCTGCGCCTCGACGCGCGGCCGGTGCAGCAGGATCTTCTCGTCGCGCGTCACCTCGTCCTTGGCGCGGACGTAGTCGAGCGCGTTGGTGAGCGCCGAAATCGACGCTTCGAGCGTCGCTTCCACATCACGGCGCCGCAGCTTCAACTCCGAGATCTCGCGCTCGATCTCCTCCAGGCGCACCTGCGCCTTCTCCAGCAGCAGGTCGGCACGGCCCTCGGCTTCGCGCACGAGCATCCTGGCCTCCTGCTCGGCGTTCTCCTTGATCTGGTCGGCCAGCCGCTGCGCGGTGAGCAGCGTGTTGCGCAGGTTGATCTCGCGGTCGCGGTGCTCGGTCAGCGCCGTCTCGGAGTGGCTCAACTCCTGCCTGAGGCGATCCGCCTCGCGCAGCGCCTGCTCGTAGTCGTCGGCGGCGTCGGCCAGCAGCGCCCGCACCTCGTTCTTGTCGTAGCCCCGCATGGTGGTGGCGAACTGCATCTGACGGAGGTCGAGCGGCGAGACTTTCATGGCTGCTACTCCTGCGGCTCGTCGATACCCGGTCGTGGCCCGCCGGGGGCCCGGGCGCCGGAACCGCCCGCGGGGGGCGCCGGGTAGCCCGGGTTTCCCGGGGACCGGACCCTCGTGGGCCGCGGTTCCGGACATTCCCTCTTGTCGGCCGGGAGGCCGGCGGACGTTATGCCCCGGATGGGCGGCCCGGTGCTTGATGCCTCAGCCGGCCACCGTTCGTGAGCCGAAGATGGCCGTACCGATCCGGACCATCGTCGCGCCTTCCTCGATGGCCACCTCGAAGTCGTGGCTCATCCCCATCGAGAGCTCGGCCAGGTGCGCTGGCGAGATGCCCCGGGCGGCCTCTTCGTCCCGGAACGCGCGCAGGCGGCGGAAGTACGGCCGCACCCGCTCCACGTCGTCGAAGAGCGGGGGCATGAGCATCAGCCCGCCGACGCGCACCCGCCGGCACCGCGCGGCCTCGTCGAGCATGGCGCGGGCCTCGTCGGGCGGGGCGCCCGACTTCGTGGCCTCGCCGGCGAGATCGACCTGCACCAGCACGTCGAGATCGCGGGCCTGCTCCTGCGCGATGACGTCGAGCCGGCGCAGCAGGTCGAGGCTGTCGATGGAGTGGAGGCAGTCGAAGGGGCCGACGGACTTGCGGGCCTTGTTCGACTGCAGGTGTCCGATGAGGTGCCAGCGTGGGGAGGCGGCAGCGCAGGCTGCGATCTTCGGCAGCGCCTCCTGCACGCGGTTCTCGCCGAAATCGCGCTGCCCGGCGGCCATCGCCGCGAGGACGTGCCCGGGACCGAAGGTCTTCGAGACCGCGATCAGCCGCACCGCCGAGGGCGGGCGGCCCGCGCGGATCGCCGCGGCGGCGATCCGCGCCCGTGCCGCCGCGAGGTTCGCGGCAATCGCGGTCTCGAGCGACGCCTCGATCACTCCGGACTCACTGCTTGATGGTGGCCTTCAGCGCATCGACCAGCGTCTTGGCCTCGGCGGCGTTGGCGCCGTTGGGCGCGAACTGCAGGTACTGCTCCAGGTGGTTGAGCGCCTCCGGGAGCTGGCCCTGGTTGACGAGCACCTTGCCCATCAGGAAGTGCGAGTCGGCGTGGTTGGCGTCGAGCGTGAGCGCCTGGTCGAGGGCCTGCTTGGCCTCGTTGAACTTCCCGGCGTTCCAGAACGTGGCGGCCTGGTTGTAGAGATCGGCCGCGCTGCCGCCGCCGGCCGGCGTGGCGCCGCCACGCTTGTTGGCCTCCTCGGCCATCGCCGCGGCCTCGTCGAACTTCTTCATCGCGTTGTACATATCGCGCAGGGCGCGGTACGGTTCCGGCGCGTCGGGCTTGAGTTCGGCGGCCTTCCGGAAGTTGGTCTCGGCGTTGGTGAAGTCGTTCTTGCCGCGATAGGCCTCGCCGACGCCCAGGTAGCACTGGAAGCAGTCGGCACGCGTGGTCGTGGTCTCCTGGAACTTCGCCAGGGCCGTGTCGAAGTCGTTGGCGTTCAGCGCGGTGACGCCTTCCTGGAAGACCTTCCGGAACTCGACGTCTTCCTTCGACATCGGCGCGCCGCCGGGGCCGGCCGGCGACAGCACGAAGTTCACTTCGAGCGGCGTGCCGAGCCGCACGCGGACATCGAAGCCCTGCGTGCCCACGCCTTCCTTGGCCGCCACGATCTTGTAGTTGCCGGGCTGCAGGCCGATCTGGATGAACTCGCCCTTCTTGTTCGACTTGACTTCGTACTTCCTGTTCATCCCGTCCGCGAACTCGATGGTGACCTTGGCGTCTTCCACGGGCTGGTTGGCGGCGTCCACCACCTTGCCCTTCACCATACCCGTCGACTGCGCGAACGCCGGCACACCGAGGGCGATCGCGGCGAGCAGGGCAACGCAGGCCGTCAACCGCCTCAGGGAGAGGGTGCGATGCATCGTGTCCTCCATATAAGTGCAGCCGCACGCGGGCGGCCGATCCTGCACAGTTTACACCCGGACCTGGTTGCGGCCCGGCCTGGTCGCGGCAGGAGTGAGCGCAACCAGATGGCGCAGGCACCTCAGCCGTGAGTGTCGCGGCACCGGGCGCGTGGCGGTGTGAGGGTGGTCACCGGCGCGGATTGTAACACGCAGGATCGCCCGATTTTCGCGGCCGTTCCGAGACCCTCGCCACCCCAGGCGACCTGCGGTATGTTCACCATGTGCCCTCGGCCACGCGCGTCGCGCTCGTCCCGGTGCTGATCTCCGCCTCGCTCCTCGCCCAGGACGTCGCCCGCCCGCATCCCGGCTTCCGGACGGGGATCGACGTCGTGAGCGTGACGGCCACGGTGATCGATGCCTCCGGTCGGCTCGTCACGGGCCTCACCGCCGGCGATTTCCTGGTCTACGACGACAGCCAGGAGCAGGCGATCACCCAGTTCTCGAGCGACCGCGCGCCGGTCAGCCTGGGCATCCTGCTCGACGTCAGCGACAGCATGACCGGCCGGCGGATGGACGATGCGCGGGCCGCCCTCGATCGGTTCCTGGGTGAATGGCTGAACCCGGAGGACGAGGCGTTCATCGGTGTCTTCAACCACCGGCCGCGGATGATTGCGTCGTGGACGCTGCGGCCGGCGCAACTGCGCGGCCTGCTCGACGGCGTCATCCCGACCGGCGGCACGGCGATCTACGACGCCATCGTACAGGCCGTGTCCAAACTGCCCGGCCGCCGGCACCAGCGGGCGGCCCTCGTGGTGATCTCCGACGGCGCCGATACGGCCAGTGACGCCGATCTGCGTGTCCTGCGCGCCACGCTCCGCCGCAACGAGGCGTTCGTCTACGCCGTGGCCGTCGATCCGCCAGAGCGCCGGCGCATCAATGCGGCCGTGAATCCGGCGGCCCTGCGCGCCATCACCGACGACAGCGGCGGGTTCACCGAAATCGTGCGCGACACCTCGGAGTTGGGGCCCGCGACACAGCGGATCGCCGACGAACTCAACAACCAGTACCTGCTGGGCTACGTCTCGCCACACCCCGACGACGGGCAGTACCACAGCGTGCGCGTGCGAACCAGGAACCCGGACTACCAGGTGCGCTCGAGGAAAGGGTACGTAGGGGCACTGCGGAAGCCGTGAGGTGCCGCGGCGCCAGCCCGCTCCGGCCAATGCCGCGCCACTTGCACCGCGGGCCGCCAGGCCCGGATGCGCGCGGTCCGCCCTCACGGGCACGACGCCACTCACACCAAGTGGTTCCGACAGGTTCGCCCGGGCCCGATGCGGCACAGGCCGGTTGCCGTGCCGGTGGCGACTTGCAACGTGCTGGCACCAACAGAAAGGGGGCGGCACGATCGGCCGCCCCCTCGAGCGCCTCCGGAAGACGTCAGCTCAGTCGCCCCAGACGAGCGTGTCACCCCAGACCAGCGTGTCGCCCCAGACGAGCGTGTCGCCCCAGACGAGCGTGTCGCCCCAGACGAGCGTGTCGCCCCAGACGAGCGTGTCGCCCCAGACGAGCGTGTCGCCCCAGACGAGCGTGTCACCCCAGACCAGCGTGTCGCCCCAGACGAGCGTGTCGCCCCAGACCAGCGTGTCGCCCCAGACCAGCGTGTCGCCCCAGACCAGCGTGTCGCCCCAGACCAGCGTGTCACCCCAGACCAGCGTGTCACCCCAGACCAGCGTGTCGCCCCAGACCAGCGTGTCGCCCCAGACCAGCGTGTCGCCCCAGACGAGGGTCTGACCTTCGGTGTGGCTGAACGGCCTGGCGTTGAACGCGATGGCCGACGAGGCGATCGTCTCGCCGGCGATCGTCGTGGTGGGCAGGGAGTGCAGGGCGCGGCCATTGGCCAGCAGGACCGCTGACGCCACGTTCAATTCGCCCGCGCCTTGTTCGATGACGCCCGCGCCGGCCAGCCGGCCGGCCGTGACCTGCAGCGCGAACTTCACCTGTGCGGGCTTCAGCGCCGGGTTCGCCTCGAGCAGCAGGGCCGCGGCCCCGGCGACGACGGCCGCCGACTGGCTGGTGCCGCTGAGCGTGAGCGTGCGCCAGAGGCCGCTGCCCGACACCAGCGCGGGGTAATCGCGGGTCAGCTTCGAGAAGGGGGCCGCCAGCGACTGCACCTTGTTGCCGGGCGCGACGAGATCGGGCTTCACGATCCGATCGATGTGCGTCGGGCCTCGCGAGCTGTAGGTCGCCATCACGTCATCGGAGCGGGCGGCGGTGCCCTTCGCGTTGGTGGCGCCCACGGTGATGGCCGACGGCGCGTTGCCCGGTGACACGATGCCGGCCACGACCGCCCGGCCGTCGGGTGTCTTTCCGAGGTTGCCTGCGGCGGTCACCACCGTGATGCCGGCCGCGCTGGCGCGTTCCACGGCCAGGCACAGGGGGTCGTCGCGCCACGACTGGGTCACCGGGTGGCCGAGCGAGAGGTTGAGGACGCGGATGTTGTACCGCGCGCGGTTGGCGATCGCCCAGTCGATCGCCTCGATGACGTCGCTGGTGCGGCCGACGCCCCGGGCGTCCATCACGCGCAGGTTGATCAGGTGCGCGCCGGGGGCCACACCCTTCACGCCGTCGGGCTGCCGCGAGTTGCCCGCGATGATGCCGGCCATGTGCGTGCCGTGGCCGTAGAGGTCGAGACCGAAGTTCAGGCGATTGACGAAGTCGACGGTGACGACCACGCGGTTCCGCAGGTCCCGGTGCTCGGTGATGCCGGAGTCGACCACCGCCACGCCGATGCCTCGGCCGCTGCGGCCGGCGAGGTCCTCGACGCCGGTCCAGACCTGGTCGGCCCCGATGGCCGCCGTCGTGGTCGCCATCATCGAATACACCAGCCGATCGATCGACAGGGTGTCGAGTTCGCCGTCGTAGGTGAGCGAGTCGATCCGGGATGCGGGTCCGGTGAGGACCGCGCCGCTGCGCATCAGCCGCTCGAGACGCAGGCCGTGACGGGCCGCCAGCCGGCGTGCGAGCGCTTCCGACCCGGAGACGATCACGCGCACCTGACCATCACCGCCCGCCCGGAGCGCGACATCGAGATCGCCGGAGAGCCGAGCCCGGCGCGGTCCGGAGAACGCGGCAGTGGAGAGCAGGACGGCACTGAGCAGCAGCAATGCGGCGATGCGCACCACGACGACGACGCGATGCGAGACGGTGCCGTGAGGAACGGGTTCGTGGCAGGTCATGGTTGGAGAACCCCGACGGTTGCGGCCGGGCACGCGGTTCCCGGTCGAAATCTCGCGCACATAAGACGCATGACCCGTGCCAGGTGGTCAGGCCACGCGAATCGGCCTGGATTCAGTCGGTCTCCCCTGCGTTGACTGGCCGGATTCCGGCCTGTTCTGCAGGTTTGTCGCGACTGGCCGATATCCGTAATGCGGATGTGCCGTCGAGACGGCCGACGTGCGCGATCGGCCAAGATCTTGCCCAATGGTTCCCATCTGCAGGCGCTGTGGATGGGGTTGCAAGCTCGTAAGTGCTTGTCTAGCCACGAGTAAACATCGGTGGCCAAGATCTTGGCCACCTCGAGGGCCAAATTGGGCAAGATCTTGGCCGGTTGGCTCTCGGGCTGACCCCTCCGCGCGCCGATCCACGTCGCTCGCAACCGGTGTTCCCTGAGGGACCACGACACCTGGAACATGGAGTACGCCAGGCTCCTCGCACGACGTCTCGCCGTCTCCGCTGGCTTGCTGGTGCTGGCCACGTCGCTGGCCTGGCTCTTCGCCAGGGCCGCGCCGGGCGCGGATGCGGACGCGTTTGGCCAGGCGACGAGCGCGGCGGCCAGCACGGCAGACCGGGCGCAGGCAGGGATGGACACGCCGGTCGTTGCGGGCCTGGCTGGCTGGTGGCGTTCGGCGCTGCGTCTGGACTTCGGTCGTTCGATCCGGTTCCAGCGTCCTGTCGGTCCGCTCGTGGCGGAGCGGGCGGCCAACAGCGCGCTGCTGGCCTCGGTGGCCCTGCTGCTGGGGATGGGAGCGGGCCTGCCGCTCGGCGTCGTCTCGGCGTCGCGCCGCGACTGGCGGCGTCTGGCCATCCGCATCGCGTCGGTGCTGCTGCTCTCCCTCTCTCCGTTGATCCTGGCCATCCTGCTCTCGTGGCTGATGGTGCGCGTGAGTCCTGGCGGCAGCGTGGGGGGGGACGGCGTGGCTGGTGGGAACGCCTGGCGCGTGCTGCTGGTCCCGGTGGCATCGCTCGCGCTGCCGCTGGCCGCCACCTTCGAGCGCATCCAGTCACGGGCCCTTCGCCGCGTCGCCGGCGAACCCTGCCTGGGCGCGGCGCTGCTGCGTGGCATTCCCGAGTCGCGCGTGCGCTGGCGGCACGCCTGGCGGTTGTCGGCATCTTCGGTCGCCTCGGTGGGCGGGGTGATTGCGGGGGCCGTGCTCAGCGGCGCGCTGGCCGTCGAGGTGGTGACGGCGTGGCCGGGTCTCGGCAGGCTCACCTTCGAGGCGCTCACGGCACGCGATGCTCCGCTGGTGGCCGGATGCGCGCTGGCCACCGCCGTGATGGTGTCGCTCGGGGCCCTGTGCGCCGACCTCGTGTCGGCCTGGGCCGACCCCAGACTGCGCGGCCGACGATGAGCCGGGGTGGTGTCGTCCTGGGCGTGATGCTGGCGCTGCTGGCGCTGGCCGCTCCGTGGTTGCGGGTCCACGATCCGGCCACGGTTCACCGTGACCACGTGCTCGCCCCGCCGATGCGCGTCCACGTCCGCGACGCCGAAGGACATTGGCGATGGCCGTTCGTCAGGCGGCTGGTCGTCACCGACCGGCTGTCGCGCACCTACGAGGAAGACGCCACCGGCACGCGTCCCCTGGTGGGGGCCACCTCACGCGCCACGGCCGACGTGCCATGGTTTCCGCTGGGCACCGACGCGCTCGGACGTGACGTCTGGTCGAGGCTCGTCACCGGGGCGCGGCTGTCGCTGGGCATCGCGGCGCTGGCCGCGCTGGGCGCCCTGGCGCTCGGCATCGTGGCCGGTGGTGTCGCCGGCTTCGCGGGCGGGCTCACCGACAGCCTCGTGATGCGCGCCTGCGAGCTGGTGCTCATCCTGCCGGGGCTTTACGTGGTGCTGGCCCTCCGGTCGGCGCTGCCGCTGGTGCTGGCACCCATGGCGCTGTTCACCGCGGTGTCGGCGGTGCTGGCCATTGCCGGGACGCCGCAGGTCGCCCGCGCCGTGCGCGCGGTCGCCGCCACCGAGCGCGACCGCGACTACGTCATGGCGGCGCGGGCCACGGGACGACATCCGCTCGCGATCTTCCTCCGGCACGTGCTGCCGGCCGCGCGCGAGACGGTCGTGGCGCAGGCGCTGCTGCTGGTCCCCGCCTTCGTGCTCGCCGAGGCCACGCTGTCGTTCATGGGCCTGGGCTTCGACGCCGCGACGCCCAGCTGGGGGACGGCATTGCAGGATGCCGCCAACGTCCGGGCGATCGCCGAGTACCCCTGGGTGCTCGCCCCGGCGGCAGCCATCGCCCTCACGGTGCTCTCGCTCACGCTGATGGCCGACGGCCGTGACATCCCGCCGGCCGGCGACCGCCTCTGAGCGGGCCCCGTCGCATCGCCCATCGGGCGGGGCGCCTGCCTTGCGCCTGCCTTGCGTCTTGACACCCCGGAGGCTGGCCCGGAGAATCCCCCCGTGACCATCGCCGGCATCTACCCGCCAATCGCCACGCCGTTTGACGCCGACGGCGAGGTCGACTACGCCGCCCTGCGCTCGAACGCGGCCCGCTGGATGACCACGGGTCTTCGCGGGCTCGTCGTGCTCGGATCCAACGGCGAGGCGGCGTTCATCGACGAAGACGAGGCGGAGCGCATTGTCGCGGAGGTGCGCGCCGAGGTGCCGGCCGGACGCCTGGTGATCGCCGGCACGGGACGCGACGCGACGCGGGCGACGATCGCCGCGTGCCGGCGCGCCGCGCGCGCCGGCGCCGACTTCGTGCTCGTGCGCGTGCCCACGGCCTTCAAGCCGCACCTCACGGCGCAGCACCTGGTGCGCCACTACCGCGCGGTGGCCGACACCTCGCCGGTGCCGATCCTGCTCTACGACTTCCCGCAGTCGTTCGGGCTCACGCTGCCGCTGGCGGCCATCACCACGCTGGCCGACCATCCGAACGTCGCCGGCATGAAGGAATCAAGCGGCGATCTCGCCCAGATCGCCGACCAGGTGTCGGCCACGCCGGCAGCCTTCGAGGTGGTGGTGGGATCGGCGCCAACGCTCTACGCCAGCCTCTGCGTGGGCGCTGCCGGCGGGGTGGTGGCCGTGGCCAACGTCGTCCCCGAGGTGTGTGTGCGGCTGTTCGAACTGACGCGTGGCGGCCGTCACGACGAGGCGCTCGCCCTGCAGAGACGGCTGACGCCGCTGGCGCGCGCGGTCACCGGCGTCCACGGCGTGCCCGGCCTCAAGGCCGCGATGACGATCGCGGGGTACCGCGGCGGGTTCCCGCGTGCCCCGCTCGAGGCGGCATCGCCGGCCGTCGAGGCGGAGTTGCGAACGATGATCGAGACGCTGGCCGGCCCCCGCGAGTGACCGGACCTCACGCGTCAGGCGCGCCAGGCGTCTGGCCGGGCGCGATGGTTCCCGCCTTGCGCATCGATTGCACGCCCGGCCGCCGCGCGCCGGCCGGCCGCGACGCCGCCCGCGCCCGTCGTCACGGGCCAGAGGCCTTGCCGGTGGCGCGCCGCCGGTTCCCCCACCCGCGGATCGGCGCTCCCGACCAGCGATCTGCGGTGGCTATAATCCCGCGATGAGTGCCTGGCGACGCCGGATCGCCGCGCTGGCTGCGTTCGGGTTCTGGTGTCTCGGTTATCTCTACGTGACGCTGCCCGACGTGCGCCCGCTGGTCGATCGGAACCCGTCGACGACGGCTTTCATCGAGCGGCGGATCCGTGAGGCGCGCGACGCCGGCCGGGAGCTGCGACCGCGCCAGCAGTGGCTGCCGTACGCCCGCATCTCGCCCCAGCTCAAACGCGCGGTGCTCGTCGCCGAGGACAGCGCGTTCTGGCAGCACGATGGCCTCGACTTCGCGCAGATCCGCGAGTCGATGGAGTACAACCTCGAGCGCGGCGAGTTCGCGCGCGGTGCCAGCACCATCACGCAGCAGCTGGCCAAGAACCTCTACCTGTCGCCGGCGCGGACCCCCCTGCGGAAGCTGCGCGAGGTGATGCTCGCGCGGCGCCTGGAGGCCGAGCTGTCCAAGCGCCGGATTCTGGAGATCTACCTCAACGTGATCGAGTGGGGCGACGGCGTCTTCGGCGCCGAGGCGGCCTCACGGACCTACTTCGGCGTGAGCGCCGGCGGACTGGGGCCCGAACAGTCGGCGCTGCTGGCGGCCGCCATCATCAACCCGCGCGTGCTGGATCCCGCCAGGCCCTCGCCGCGGCTGCTGCGTCGCCAGCGGCTGCTGCTGAGAAGGATGGGGTTGGCGGCGCCTCCGCCCGATACAGGGAGTGCGGCCCGGGCGGGTGAGCGCACCGAACCGGTGACGCCGCCGGCGCCGGTGGCTCCAGCGCCGGAACAGCCGCCGGAGGGTGGGTTCGTGGAGCGCCGCTGAGCGCGCGCGCCGATGTCGCTGACCGCATGCTCAACTACACCGACGCACTCACGGCGCTGATGCGCGACATCGTCAGCCGCGTGCCGGCCCTGGCGTTCATCGATCTGTCGCAGGTCCTGGTGTTCGCGAGGTTCGGTCGTGTGGGCGCCGACGGGCCCTACGCCACGTGTCACTCGTTGAACATGCCGACCAGCGATCCGGGCTACTACTTCTGGCGCGACCGGGAGACGGGCGAGGTGCGGCGGCGATCGGAGTGGTTCGTCACCAAGTCGCCGAGCGTGCGCGTGCGCGGCATCCGGATCAACTACCTGATCTCCTTCGCGCTGCCGCGCTTCTGCGACCAGACGCTCGACCACGCCAACAAGCGGCACCGCTACGCCGACGGGGAGCCGTGGCTGGCCAAGCTCGACACGATCGTCCACGAACTCTTCCACATCGATCCGGGAGAGTCCGGCATCCGCCGGCTGACACGGGGCGACGGCTCGGAAGGGGCCCGGCTGCACAGCCCGATGTTCTTCGAACGCGTGACCGAACTCGTGCACGCCTACCTGGCCACGGCGCCCGAGGCGTCGGTGATCGACTTCATCCGCCACGACTTCGAGACGCTCGTCGCGCGTCACGGCGGCGTGTCGGCCACGACGTTCCGCCAGTTCCCGTCGTTCCCCCAGCGTTACCAGGAGCCGTTGTGCACGCAGCCGGAGGGACCCGAGGTGGCGGTGGTGCCCCTGAGCCGGCGCCAGAGACAGCGCGAGTTCGAGGATGCCGACCTCTGCGTGCGGGTCTTCACGGAAGGTGGCGTGAGCCGGACACGGGTGCGCTGACGGCTGGCCGTCCCCCGTCAGGAGCCGTTGTCGAGCCTGCGTGCGCCGAGGAAGCGGGGCGGCCAGTAGCGCCCCTCGAGGCGCTCGACGCGGACCTGTCCGCGCCCGCTCGGGGCGTGCACGAACCGGTGGTTGGCGAGTGCGATGGCCACGTGCGTCGGGCCGGAGCCCAGCGTCGCGAAGAACAGCAGATCGCCGGCGCGCACCTCGCCCGGCGCGACAGGAGATCCCGCCTGGAACTGCTCGGACACCGTTCGCGGAACGCGCCACCCGTGCCGGCCGAAGACGTACTGCACGAAGCCGCTGCAGTCGAATCCCGCCGGGTCGGCGCCACCATCCCGATACGGCGTGCCGACCAGGGTGACGGCCGTGGCCAGCACGGCCCGCAGGGCCGCGGGCGCTTCTGGTTCCACCGATGGCGCTGGCGCGGGCGGTGTGAGCGCGCCGGCCGGCGGCACGCCGGGCGGGCCCACGCCGCGCGGCGTGGCCGGCGGTGCCGACCTCGCGGCGCAGCCGCCGGCGGCCATCGCGATCGCCAGCGTCAGCACGCCCGCGCGCAACGAGGGGTTCGGCATCGCGCCAGTGTAAGCGAGTCGCGGCCGCCGGGCCGCGCCGCCGGCCGATCCGCCCCGTAACCTCTTCGTGACAGGGCCGTTATCACGGGTCGCGCCTTGACACCCCGATCGGGCTCCCTCCAGAATTGTCGCGAAGGTCCCTATGGAGCAGACGCTCCTTCTCAACGCCACCTACGAGCCGCTCAAGGTCGTCCACTGGCAGAAGGCGATCACGCTGTGGTGCCAGGGGAAGGTCGAGGTCATCTCGGTCTACGACCGCGAGGTGCACGCGGTCTCCTTCAGCATCAAGCTGCCGTCGGTCATCCGCCTGTTGCGCCACATCCGGATCAAGCGGCAGTTCGACTACGTGCCGTTCTCGCGGGCGAACATCTACGCCCGCGACCACAGCACGTGCCAATACTGCGGGAAGGCGTTTCCGACCGCCGATCTCACCTTCGATCACGTGGTGCCGGTGGCCCAGGGCGGCCGCAAGGACTGGGAGAACATCGTCACGTGCTGCATCCGGTGCAACCGGCGCAAGGGCGGCCGGACGCCCGAGCAGGCGGGCATGCACCTCATCCGGCACCCGCGCCGGCCCGAGCGTGCGCCGGCGCTGCGGATCACGATTGGACTGCGGCACACGCCCGAGAGTTGGCGCGACTACCTCTACTGGAACGTCGAGCTCGACGACGGGCCCTGAGGCGCCGGCAGCGGTTTCGTGCGATCCTGCCCTGACGTGACTGCAGCTCCCCGCCTGACCGCGCTCGAGCCCCGCTTTGCCCTGCCCGGCGGCCGCGTCACCCTGCGCGGCGGCCCGTTCGACGTGCGTCCCGACGCGCTCCCCGTCGTGCGGATCGGGGCGGTCGTGGCCCCGCTGTCCTTCGCGCGGCACGACACGCTCACGTGCCGCGTGCCGCTGGCAGCCGGCAGCGGGCGCCTGCCGGTCCGGGTCGACGGCATCGCGGGAGAGACGGCGTTTCTCGACGTGGCCGAGATCGTCGTGCCGGGCATCCACGCCGTGGACGGCCCCGCGCTGGATGCGGAGGGCCACGTCTACGTCACCTGCAGCGGCAGCCGCGGACAGCAGACCCCCGTGTCGATCTACCGGTGCACGGCGGATGGCCGTCGCGAGATCCTCGCTTCGGGCATCGCCAACGCGACCTCGCTCGCCTTCGACCCGCGCGGGCGCCTGCACGTCACGAGCCGGTTCGACGGCACGGTGTCGCGCGTCGACGCCGACGGCCGCGTCGAGGTCGTGGCCACCGATCTGGGCGTGGCGTGCGGCCTGGTCTTCACCAGCGACGCCACGATGTTCGTCGGCGATCGCAGCGGGACGGTGTTTCGGGTCGCCGCCGGCGAGGATCCGCGCCCGCTCGCCGAACTGCCGCCAAGCGTCGCGGCCTTTCACCTGGCACTGGATGCCGGCGAGCGCGCGTTGTTCGTGACCGGCCCCACGCTTTCGAGCACCGACGTCGTCTATCGCGTGGGTCTCGATGGAGGCGTCGAGCGGTTCGCCGGCGGGTTCGGCCGCCCCCAGGGGGTGGCCGTCGACCGGTTCGGGCGGCTGCACGTGGTGGAGGCGCTTGCCGGTCACTGCGGCGTCCATCGGGTCGACTCCGATGGCGGCCGGCGCCTGGTGGTGGCCGCGGCGGGCCTCGTGGGCCTCGCGTTCGGGCGTGACGGCGATCTCTGGCTCACCTCGAGCGACACGCTCTACCGGCTGTCGGGGTTCGACGTCTGACGGACGGCGTCCGGCGCCGCACCGGATCGCGTGATATACAATGTGGGTTTGGCCACCGGTCCGCCCGCGCCGCCATCGGGCGCGGGCCCGTCTCCGAGACCCATGACCCACGACTGGATCGCGGTGCGCGGTGCTCGCGTGCACAACCTCAGGGACATCGACGTCGACCTGCCGCGCGACCGGCTCGTGGTGATTACGGGGCTGTCGGGTTCGGGGAAGTCGTCGCTGGCCTTCGACACCATCTACGCCGAGGGACAGCGGCGGTACGTCGAGTCGCTGTCGGCCTACGCACGCCAGTTCCTCGAGCAGATGGAGAAGCCCGATGTCGACCTGATCGACGGGCTGTCGCCGGCCGTCTCGATCGAACAGAAGACGACGGCCGCCAACCCGCGCTCGACCGTCGGCACGGTAACCGAGATCTACGACTACCTGCGGCTGCTCTTCGCCACCGTGGGCGTCCCGCACTGCCCGCGCTGCGGCCGCGAGATCGCCGCGCAGTCGGTCGAGCGCATCGTCGATCTGGTGATGTGCGCGCCGAACGACGAGCGGATCGCCGTGCTCGCGCCGGTGGTGCGCGGGCGGAAGGGCGAGTTCCGCAAGGACCTCGCCGGCTGGCGCGCGAGGGGCTTCACGCGCGCGCGCATCGACGGCCGGCTGTGCGCGCTCGAGGACGACATCACGCTCGATCGCCGCCGCAACCACACCATCGAAATCGTCGTCGACCGGCTGACCGTCAAGTCGGGCGTCGAGCGGCGGCTGGCCGAGTCGCTCGAGGTGGCGCTCGAACTCGCAGACGGCGTCGTGCTGGTGAACGGAGCCACGGACGGCGACCAGCTCTTCTCGCGCAAGATGGCGTGCGTCGAGTGTGGTCTCAGCATTCCCGAACTGACGCCGCGTGCCTTCTCCTTCAACTCGCCCCACGGCGCGTGCCCCGAGTGCCAGGGCCTGGGCGCCACCTACGATTTCGATCCCGCGCGCATCGTGCCCGATCCGTCGCGATCGCTGCGCGAAGGGGCCATCGAGCCATGGGCACGCGGCGACGCCACCTTCGTGACGCAGGCGCTCGAGCGGCTGCGTGAGGTGTTCGGGCTCGACCTCGACACGCCCTTCGCGCGGCTGCCGAAGAAGTCGAGGGACCTGTTGTGGCACGGCGCCGGGAGCACGGCACGGACCGAGGGACCCGGCATTCGCGGAAAGCGCCGGCGCCCCCCGGGCGATCCGTTCGGCGCCGACTTCGAGGGACTGCTGCCGAACCTGCGCCGCCGCTACGACGCCGGCACGTGGGCCGAGCGCGAGCAACTGGAGGAATACCGCGCGCTGCGCACCTGCCCCGCCTGCGACGGGGTGCGCCTGAAGCCCGACAGCCGCAGCGTGCGCGTCAAGGGGAAGACCATCGGCGACTGCGTCGGCATGCCGGTCGCGACGCTGCTCGACGTGGTGAACGGCATCCGGCTGTCTCCGCGCGAGACGCTGATCGCGGGCCGCATCCTCCGTGAGGTGCAGGAGCGAGTGCGGTTCCTCACGCACGTGGGCGTCGGATACCTGACGCTCGGACGCGGCACGACGACGCTGTCGGGAGGCGAGGGGCAGCGCATCCGCCTGGCGACGCAGATCGGGTCGGGCCTCACCGGCGTGCTCTACGTGCTCGACGAACCGTCGATCGGGCTGCACCAGCGCGACAACCGCCGCCTGCTCGACACGCTGGTCCGGCTGCGCGACCTGGGCAACACCGTCGTCGTCGTCGAACATGACGAGGAGACCATCCGTTCGGCCGATTACGTGGTGGATCTCGGCCCGGGCGCCGGCGAGCACGGCGGCCGCGTGATCTTCCAGGGGACGCCGTCACAGTTGGCGCGAGTGACCGAGGGCTCGCTCACGGCGGACTACCTCAACGGCACACGGAGGATTGCGACGCCGGCCGCACGACGCACGGCCGACCGCGGGAGCCTGCGCGTGACCGGCGCGCGCGCCAACAACCTGCGCAACCTCACGGTCGAGTTCCCCCTGGGCCGGTTCATCGCCGTGACGGGCGTCAGCGGATCGGGCAAGTCGACGCTGGTGAACGAGATCCTCTACCGCGCGCTCGCCCGCGCGCTCTACCGCGCGAAGGACGAGCCCGGAGCGCACGACCGCGTCGAGGGCATCGCGCAGATCGACAAGGTGATCGAGATCGATCAGTCGCCGATCGGACGCACGCCGCGCTCGAACCCGGCCACCTACACCGGCCTGTTCACGTTCATCCGCGAGCTGTTCGCCATGGTGCCGGCGGCGCGGGCGCGCGGCTACAAGCCGGGACGCTTCTCCTTCAACGTGAAGGGCGGACGCTGCGAGGCGTGCCAGGGCGACGGCGTGATCGCCATCGAGATGCACTTCCTGCCCGATGTCTACGTGACGTGCGAGCAGTGCAAGGGGCGCCGCTACAACCGCGAGACGCTCGACATCGAGTACCGCGGCAAGTCGATCGCCGACGTGCTCGAGCTCACCGTCGACCAGGCGCTGCCGCTGATGGAGAACCTGCCGTCGATCGCCAACAAGCTCCGCACGCTCCAGCGCGTGGGGCTGGGCTACATCGCGCTCGGCCAGGCGGCCACGACGCTCTCGGGTGGTGAGGCCCAGCGCGTCAAGCTGGCCCGCGAGCTGTCACGACGCGGCACCGGCCAGACGCTCTACATCCTCGACGAGCCGACGACGGGCCTGCACTTCGAGGACGTCCGGAAACTGCTCGACGTGCTGGGACAACTGGTGGACCACGGCAATACGGTCGTGGTGATCGAACACAACCTCGACGTCATCCGGACCGCCGACCACGTCATCGATCTCGGCCCGGAGGGCGGCGACGACGGGGGACGCGTGGTGGCCACCGGCACGCCCGAGCAGGTGGCGCGGGTTCGTGAGTCGGTGACCGGCGCCTGCCTGCGCGAGGCGTTCACCGGCCGGCCGGCCCACGTCGCTTAGTCGTGCGTGGTGACCGTGCCGGACCGAGCGGGACCGGCGCGAGGCCAGCGGCGCCGGGCCGGCATTCGAGGTGTGATCTGGATTCAGTGGGCGGGACGTCTTGCCGGGCGACGATGGTTCGAGGCGCCGTCCGGGCCGCCAGGAGCTTCAGACTGTGGTTCCTGAGCCACGCTCGTCATCGGCCTGGCGTGGTCGAGAAGCCACATCACACGCATGAAGGGGAGGGGGCCCACTGATGACGCTGCACGTAAGTCATTTCGATGCAATTGGTTGTATGGATGCAACGTGGCCTGTCGTGTCTGGTACGGATTTTTCTTAGCTTGAAGCGCCCGGCGTTGTCGATCCAGCGCCGGACCCTCATAGATGACTTCTCAGCGGACTCTTCGTCGAGCTATTTCGTGTGCCGGCATCGGACTGCATTCGGGGCGCAAGGTCACCCTGTCGCTCAGGCCGGCGCCGGCGGACTCGGGCATCCGGTTCAGGCGCAGCGACCTTGGCGGGGTTGAAATCCCCGCGAACGTCTCGCACCTCGCCGCGTTTCACTACGCGACGGGCCTCGCCACCGATCGGGCCTCGGTGGACACCATCGAGCACCTGCTGGCCGCGCTGGCCAGCCAGGGCATCGACAACGTGGTGGTGGAACTCAACCACCCCGAGGTGCCCATCATGGACGGCAGCGCGGCACCGTTCGTCTACCTCATCCAGGAGGCGGGCGTGCGGAAGCTGAACGTTCCCCGGCGTTTCCTGCGCGTGCGGCGTCCGCTGTCGCTCTCGCAGGGTGACAAGCGCATCGCCTTCTACCCGGCCGACGAGTTCAAGGTCACCTACACCATCGCGTTCGATCATCCGCTGCTGCGCCACCAGACCTATACGACGCGAATCGCCGAGGACGTCTTCGCGGAGGAGATCGCGCCGGCCCGCACCTTCGGCTTCCTGAAGGAGGTGGAGATGTTGCGGCAGCGCGGCCTCGCCCTGGGCGGGTCGCTCGACAACGCGGTGGTGCTGGGCGAGACCGGCCCCCTCAACACGTTGCGCTTCGACGACGAGTTCGTCCGGCACAAGGTGCTCGACGCGGTGGGCGACCTGGCGCTGGTGGGCTACCCGCTGATCGGCCACCTGGTGGTGGATCGCGGCGGGCACGCGCTGCACACGGCGTTTGCCGCGAAACTGCTCGAGGAACGCGATGCGTGGGAACTGGTGGAAGCGCCGGTGCCCGCTGGCGTTCTCACCCAGGCGCCGATGGGAGCGGCGGCGCCGGTCACGAGATAACCCTCGACGTCGACTCCCTCCCTCCGATGCGCCAGGCGGGCGGCGGCTCGAACCAACCGTCGCCCGCTTCGCGCGTACGCGCGCTGGCCCCGTTCAGCGCACGATCAGATCCCGCACGGTGACCTCCGATCCCGAGGTCTCGAACCAGTCGATCCCCTCGCTGACGAGGTCGAAGCGGAGTTGATAGCGGCCGGGCGCGGCGGGAACCGGGACGTCGATGGCGAGGTCGGTGCGCCCGCCGGCGGGCAGCGTGGCCGGCAGCCAGGCCCGCGCATGGTCGCGCTCGATCACCGTGCCGTCGTGGTCGGCCAGCTGCGCCCCGAGGCGCACCAGCCGGCGTCCGTGCGGCGACTGCGCCGGGAACGGTCGCTGGCACAGGTTCCGCACCCGGGTCTGCACGCGCATCGTTTCGCCGGCCTGGGCCTCGAGCGCCGCCCCGCGATCCACGCCCCGCAGTTCGACGCGCGCCCGCGGCGTCGCCCCCGGGATGGCGTTGCCGAGCCCGCTCACGTCCCAGATCTCGTGGAGGATCCGCGCGTGCGCGGGTTCGCCCGGCGCGAACCGCCGTGAGAAGCTGTCCTCTGGATGGTCGGTGATCTCCCAGCAGAGCCGGTCGACGCCGATCCCGGCCGCCATCTGTCGCGCCCGCTGCATCTCGCGGTCGCTGTCGTTCCACGTGAACAGGATGTAGCGCCAGTTGATGAAGGGCAGGGCCAGCCCGAGCCGGCGCTTCTCGTCGACCGCCGCGCGCAGGTGCGCGGTCGCCTTCGCGAAGTTGCCGCGCTGGCGGTAGCGCGCGTAGGTCTCCTGGGAGGCGCCGTCGATGGAGAACGTGATCTCGTCGATGCCCGATCGCACCAGCCGGCGCGTGCTCTCCTCGGTGAGTGCGAGGCCGTTGGTGCTCGTGTAGAGGTAGATCCGCGGGAAGCGGCTCTTGATGTACTCGCACATCTCCACGGCGCGCTTGTGGAGGAACGCTTCGCCGTAGTTGAAGAAGTCGACACGGCCCAACGCGGGGCCCGCCTCGTCGATCACCCGCGTGAAGAGGTCGAAGTCGAGCATGCCCGCCTGCCGCGTGCGGGCGATGCCGGTTTCCGGCGCGCAGCAGGCCTGGAAGCACGAGATGTTGCAGGCGGCCGTGCACTCGACGTACAGGCGCGAGGGCAGCGTGGAGTCGGGCAGCGGCCGTTGCGGCGGCGCTTCGTCTTCGGCAAGCGGCAGCTTCAGCGGGCAGTCGCCGCAGAAGCTCGACCCGCCGCGGTTGAGATCGTCGCGCAGCGCGCGGATCGTCGCACCCTGCCAGACGTCGGCGACGCGCTCGCGGCGTGCGTCGCCGAGCACGCGCGTGCCGTACGGATCGGCGCAGCCGCACACGAGGCGCCCGTCGCACAGCAGGACGAGCGTGGACCAGGGCCACGAACAGGTGAATCGGGTTGCGCGGTGGTTGTCGGCCATCGGGACGCAACCATTCTATCCGGCCCGTCTGGCGCGGCCCGGTCCGGCGCCCCGGCCAGCGGACCGCCCCCCGCTGCGGGCCGCGCGGCCGGCGCCGCTCAGGCCTCGGTGTCGCCGGCGGCGTCCTGCGCCAGGCGACGCATGTAGGCGCCCAGCCGCTCGTTCTCGTAGGTGACGGTGTTGAGGAAGAGGCTCTCGACCAGGTACGCGCGGCGTTCCCCGTCGGACATCTGGTCCACGATGCCCGCGATCTCGCGCATCATGTCCTCGAACGTCCGTTCCAGTTCCAGCCGCACCGTGACCTCCTCGTACAGCGTTTCGAGGATGGTCATGATGTCGCTGTCGAGCGCCAGCTCGGCGCCGCTGGTGGTCCTAATCGTTCGCATCGGCGCCCTCGAATGCCCTGATGGCCGCCTGTTCGTCGGCGTGGATGCCGACGAAGTTCTGGGCACCGGTCATCGTCAGCATCGTCTCGACGCGCCGCTGGACGCCACACAGCTTCACGGCGCCGCCGATCGCGCTCACCTGCCGGTAGAGATCCATGAAGCAGCCGATCGTGGCGCTGTCGATGTAGCCGACCGACGCCAGATCGACGAGGAACCTGCGGTCGCCGCCCGCGATGAGTTCCGAGGTCGTGGCCGAGAAGTCCGAGAGCAGCGGGTACATCATCCGCGACTCCTTCACGCGGATGACGACGATGTCCTTGATGCGTTCGGTGGTGAGGTTCATTCCGTCACTCCGGGTGCGGGCCGCCTGCCGGTCGTGGCGGCAGCCGGCCTGCGGCCGCGCCCGTGCCCGCGTCCTGAAGACGACGGACGTGCCGCACAAGTTCGAGCCGGCCGCGATTGATCCGCGACTTCACGGTGCCTTCCGGCAGGTCGAGCTGGTCGGCGATCTCCTGGTAGGACAGCCCGCGGATGTCACGCAGGAGCACCGCCGACCGCAGCGTCGGCGCGAGCCACTCGAGCGCGCGCCGCAGCATCTCGCGCTGGTCGGCGAATTCCAGCGCCTTGTAGGGCGTCACCTCCCGCGACACCGGGAACAGCGTCCCGGCATCGACGTCGCGGTTGATGGTCTCCCGCTCCTTCCGCACGGAGCGGTAGTGATCGATGCAGAGGTTGCGGCTCACGCTGATCAGCCACGTCACGAAGTTGGCGCGGCGGTCGAAGGTGTGCAGCGACCGGAAGATCTTCAGGAAGATGTCCTGGGTGAGGTCCTCGGCCTCGTCGTGCTTGCCGACGAACTTGTAGGCCACGTTGAAGACCTTCCGCCAGTTGATCCGGACGATGTCCTCCCACGCGGCCTGATCGCCGGCCAGACAGCGGGCAATCAGGTCGTCGGTCGTGGTGGCCGGCGCCGGGCCGGTGAACTCAGGGGACATCAGTGTGCTGGAGCCTTCGGCGGGACGTGCCGGATGATAACAAACGCGTTTTCGGGCGGTCAAACCGCATGCGGTGCGCGTCAGCCACCGCAGAGACGGGTCGAGGGGCGCCGCCTTCGACTTACAATACGCCGCACGCGCGCGAAGCGCGAGCGGCAGGACATCCTCCACGCGACCCGATCTGGACCCATCGTGAACGGCTTTCACTTCCTCGACGGCACCCTGTGGGCCGATGGCGTGCGCGTCGCCGACGTCACGGCCGCCGCCGGCACGCCCTGCTACGTCTACTCGGCCGCCATCGTCGCCGCGCGGGCCGCCGCGCTGAAGGCGGCCCTCGACGGGGTCCCGCACGGCATCCACTACGCCCTCAAGGCGAACTCCACGCTCTCGCTGCTCCGCCTGATCCGCCGGCTGGGCCTGGAGGCCGACGCCAACTCGGTCGGCGAAGTCGAGGTGGCGCTGCGGGCGGGGTTCATCCCGGGACAGATCGTCTTCACGGGCGTCGGCAAGACGCGGGACGAACTCGAGCGGGCCGTCGCGCTGGAGGTGAAGGTCATCAACGCCGAATCGGCCGGCGAACTCGATCGCATCGACCGGATCGCACGCGCCCTGGGCACGCGCGCCCGCGTCGCGCTGCGTGTAAATCCGGAGGTCGATGCGCGGACCCACCCCAACATCACGACCGGACTCAAGCGGAACAAGTTCGGCGTCGCCATCGACGCGGCCGCCGGCATCGCGCGCGAATTCGCCGCGCGGCCGGGTCTCGAGTTCGTCGGGCTGCACGCGCACATCGGTTCCCAGATCACCACGCTGGCGCCGCTGCGCGAGGCGGCCGGGCGGCTGGCCGATCTGGCCCGGGACCTGCGCGATGCCGGGATACGCCTGCAGCACCTGGACGTGGGCGGCGGCCTCGGCATCGCCTACGAGGACGGCAGCGCGGTGGTGGACGTGGCCGACTACGGCCGCGCGATGATCGAGGCGACCCGCGGCCTCGACGTCACGCTCCTGGTGGAGCCCGGCCGCTGGCTCATGGGCCCGGCCGGAGCGCTGATCGCGCGAGTGGTCGACGTGAAGACCCATCCCGGCGGGCGCACCTTCGTCGTGCTCGACGCCGGCATGACCGAACTGCTGCGGCCCGCCCTTTACGGCGCGTTTCACCGGATCGTCCCGCTCGCGCCGCGCGCGGCCAGCCTGGTGTCGTGCGACGTCGTCGGCCCCGTGTGCGAGTCCAGCGATACCTTCGGCGTCGATCGGCCGCTGCCGGCGCCCGAGGTCGACGACCTCGTGGCGGTGCTCGACACGGGCGCCTACGGCGCCGTGATGGCCTCCAACTACAACCGCCGGCCGCTGCCGCCCGAGGTGCTGGTCGAGGACGGGACCTGGCGCATCGTCCGCCGCCGGCAGACGATCGACGAGATGCTGGTGGGGGAGGCGTGAGCGTCATGCCGGCACGTGGCGTGCTCATCGCGTTCGAGGGGCTCGACCAGAGCGGCAAGGAGACGCAGGCGCGCCGCCAGCGCGAGCGCCTCGTCGCGGCGGGCCGCGAGGTGCTCGAACTCACCTTTCCCTGCTACCGCACGCGCATTGCACAGGAAGTCGCGAGCGCGCTCGCGGGGGCCAGGCCCTACGCCCCGGACGTGCTGCAACTGCTCTACATCGCGAACCGGTTCGAGTACCGGCCCGACATCGAGGGCGCCCTCGCGCGCGGCGCGGTCGTCGTCTGCGACCGCTACCTCGCGTCGAGCGTGGCCTACGGCGAGGCGTCGGGGCTCGATCCGGACTGGCTCGCGGCGGTGCAGGCCCCGCTGCCGCAGCCGACGCTCACCGTCCTGCTCGACATCGCGCCGGAGACCGCGATGACCCGCAAGGCGCACGACCGCGACCGCTTCGAACGCGACCTGGACCTGCTCGGCCGGGTTCGCGCCAGCTACCTGAGGCAGGCGACGGCATCGAACTGGGTGCGCATCGACGGCGAGCGCCCGCGCGACGAGGTCGAGACGGCCGTTACCGCAGCCGTGATGGCACGGCTCGGGCGATGACCAGCGCCGAGACGTGCTGCGCCCCCGCCGACCTGAGCACCCGCGCACAGGCCGACAGGGTGGCGCCCGTGGTCCAGACGTCGTCAACCAGCAGGAGCCGGCATCCTTCGAGCGGCCGGCGCTGAGGGCCGCATCCGCGCGGCGATGGCCGTCCGCGCATCACGCCCCAGCGTGCGCGCCACGCCAGCGCGAACACGCCCTCGACACTGGCGCCACGCGCGTGCGCGTCGAGCGAGGCCTGCGGCGGCCCGTGACGGCGCCGGCGCAGGACCGGCCAGATCGGTCGCCGCAGATGGCGGGCCAGCTCGTGGGCCTGGTTGAAGCCCCGCCACCGGTGGCGCCGCCGGTGGAGGGGGACCGGGACGAGCGCATCGACGCCATCGAGCAGGTCCGCGTGCGCCGATCGCAGCAGCCCTCCCAGCCGGCCCGCCAGGCCATGGCGCCGCCCGAACTTCAGCGCGTGGACGATCTGGCGCAGGGTCCCGTCGTGCAGGCCGAGGGCCGCCGCGCGATCGAGATCGCGCAGCGGCGCGCGCGCACACAGCGCGCAGCCGGCCGCGTCCCCGCGCGTCGACTGCTGCACCGGCGCGCCGCACACGTGGCAGAGCGGCGGCGTGAAGAGTTCGATCGTCGCCCAGCACGCCTCGCAGACGGCCCCGCGCGTGGGCGCGGGCAGCCACCCGCGGCACACCGCGCAGGACGGCGCGAGACAGGTCGCAATCAGCGCATCGCCCCAGCCGGCGAGCCGGGAGCGACACGTCGTGGCAGGGGAGTGGATCACGGCACGCCCATGGCCGGCGCGCACGCGGCGCGGCGGCGTCTCCCGGCGGCGCGCTCCCGGGCTTACGCCAGGTCGGCCTCGGTCACCGCCTGCAACGCCGCGCTGCCCCAGAGTCGCTCGAGCGAGTAGAACTCGCGCGTGTCCGGCGTGAACACGTGGACGATGAAGTCGAAGCCGTCGATGAGGACCCACTCGGCCCGGTCGTAGCCCTCGATGTGCAGCGGCTTCACCCCCGCCCCGCGCAGCACGTCCTCCATCGCATCGACGATCGCCTTCACCTGCCGTGGGTTGCGCCCCGAGCAGATGGCGAAGAAGTCGGTGAACGCCGCGTTCCGGCGCAGGTCGAGCAGCGTGACGTCTTCGGCCTTCTTCGAGAACGCGGCCCGCAGCGCCAGGCGCAGGCTATCGGGAACCCCGGCGAGCGGACTCTCGGACGGTCGCTTGCTCACGATGTCACTCATGCAAGGAGACTGCCGCGGCGGACGGCTGGTAGAGGTGGTGTCGCTGAATGTGCCGCGCGACGGGAGCCGGGACGAGGTCGTCCACGTCCAGGCCTGCCGCGAGGCGCGCGCGCAGCGCGGTGGAGGAGACGTTGGCGGTGGCGGCCGCGATGAGGATCACGGCCGTTCCGGCGGCATCCGTGGAGAAGGTGCCGCCGCTGCGCTGGTCGCGCACGCGGCCGGCAAGCGCCGGGGTCCGGGCCAGCACCTCGTCGTGGCAGTGGCCGGGCCGTGACACGACGACGAAGTGGGCGGCGTCGAGCAGCCTGGGGTAGTCGAACCAGGTGGCAATTTCCGCGAAGGCATCCGAGCCGATGATGAAGAACAACTGCGAGGGAGCGAAGCCGGCGGCCCGCAGCGCGTCTAGCGTACGCACCGTGTAGGACGGACCAGCCGACATCAGTTCCAGGTCGCTGACCTCCAGCCCCTCGATCTCCTGCGCGGCGAGCGCCGCCATGGCGAAGCGGTGATAGCCGGAGGCGAGGGGCTGGGCGGTCCGGTGCGGCGGCACGCGCGAGGGCAGCAGCCACACCCGGTCGAGGCCGAGCCGATCCCGCGCGGCGGCGGCCGCGTCGATGTGGCCGCGGTGAATGGGATCGAAGGTGCCGCCCATCAGCCCCAGGCGCCCGGTCATGGTCATGACGACTCGATCGGGCCGGCCGTGATCAGCGGCGGCGCCGGGCGTTGGGCGACGTGGGCCCAGAGGGTTTCGAGCAGCGCCGGCAGACCCTGGCCCGTCACGGCCGAGATTTCGTGGAACGGCAGGCCGCGCCGCTCGACGTGGGCGCGCAGGCGCGCCAGGCGATCCGGCTCGTCGAGCGCATCCACCTTGTTGGCCGCCACGACCTGCGGACGTTCGCCAAGCGGCACCGACCCCAGCTCAGCGTCGGTGGGAAACAGCGCCAGCTCGCGCTGGATCACCTCGAAGTCGTCCACCGGATCGCGACCCGAGAGCGAGGAGACGTCCACCAGGTGGACGAGCACGCGTGTGCGCTCGAGGTGCCGCAGGAACTGGTGGCCGAGTCCGTGGCCGCGGTGTGCGCCCTCGATGAGGCCGGGCACGTCGGCCACGACGAAGCTGCGCAGATCGTCGAGACGCACGACGCCGAGGTTGGGAACCAGCGTGGTGAACGGGTAGTCGGCAATCCGGGGCCGTGCGGCCGAGATGCGCGAAATCAGCGTCGACTTGCCCGCGTTGGGGAAGCCGACCAGGCCGACGTCGGCCAGCAGTTTGAGCGTGAGGCGCAGCGCCCGCGATTCGCCGGGCAGACCGGGCAGCGCACGGCGCGGGGCGCGGTTGGTCGAGGTCGCGAACCGGGCGTTGCCCCAGCCGCCCTTGCCGCCGCGGGCGACCAGCAGCTCGACGCCGTCTTCCGTGAGATCGCCCAGCAGCACGAGGTCCCCATCGGGCGTGCGCTCGTGGATCACGGTCCCGATGGGCACGGGGATGAACAGGTGTCCGCCGGAGCGTCCCGTCCTGTTGGATCCCTCGCCGTGCCGCCCGCGCTCGGCGCGGAACGTGGGCGTATAGCGGAAGTTGACGAGCGTGTTGTAACTGGCGCTGGCGACGAGCAGGACCGACCCGCCGTGACCGCCGTCACCGCCGCTGGGGCCGCCGCGGGGCACGTATTTCTCGCGCCTGAACGCGACGCACCCGCGGCCGCCGTCGCCGGCCGTGACCTGGATCTCGACTTCGTCGACGAACATCGAGGAAGAGGCCGCCGCGGGAGGGCGGCCCCGGTGCCCGCGGCTACTCGGCGGGCACGATGCTGATGAAGCGGCCGCGCGCGCCGTGATCCTCGAACTTGACGATGCCGCCCACCTTGGCGAACAGCGTGTCGTCCTTGCCGAGGCCGACGTTGAGCCCGGGCTGGAATCGCCGCCCGCGCTGGCGGACGAGGATCGATCCGCCCGTCACCCTGTTGCCGCCGAACTTCTTGACGCCGAGCCGCTGCGACTGGCTGTCACGCCCGTTGCGCGAGCTGCCCTGACCTTTCTTGTGTGCCATGACTCGTGTCCCTGCCGCGCTAGACCAGGATGTCCTGGATCCGCACCTGCGTGAAGGTGCTGCGGTGTCCCTTCGTGCGGCGGTACTGCTTGCGGCGCTTCTTCTTGAAGACCCGCAGCTTCTCGCCGCGCACCTCGCCGGCCACCACGCCCACCACGCGCGCGCCGGCCACGAACGGCGTTCCGGCGACGCACTCGCCGCCGTCGGTGCCGACCAGCAGCACCTGATCGATGGTGACCTGCTCGCCGGGTGTGCCGGCGAAGCGATCGACGTTCACCACCGCACCGGGGGCGACCCTCACCTGACGGCCGCCGCTCTTGATGATCGCGAACACGACTCGACCTCCTGCGCGGGCCCCACGCCGGGCCCCGCGCCACGCGCGAAAGCCCATGAGGATACCACGCGCGGACGACATCCGGCAAACGGCCCCACAACCCGACTCGCGAGCCCGGGTGCGGCCGCCGTCGCCGGGTCGCGCTCCGCGCGGCGTGGCCGGGCGCGGCGCCCGCGCCGTCCCGGCGCTACTTCAGCAGGACGCGCGTGCCGCGGATCTTCTGGGCGCTGAGCGTGTTCAGGAAGCTCGGCACCAGCCGGTCCATCAGTTCGAAGTACGAGGAGAGCGCCGGGGTGTTCTGCGCCGCGTTGTAGAGCACCTCCTCGCGGAACGACTCGGAATAGAGCGTCGTCCCGGTGCGGCCGTCGATGAAGATGAACTTCGGCCGCAGGATGAACCCCTTGCGCTCGAGGTAGGTGCGCACCGGCACCACGCGCCGCCGGCCGAAGGAGTCGTACACCTCCTGCTCCCGCGTGACGAAGCCCGACCGCTGGTGCGGCGTGAAGAGCACCGTGCCGGTGACGATGAGCGGGTTCTGGAACTCCTCGCCGATGCGCTTCCAGTAGTCGACGTTGGCGAAGACCCGCTCGTAGGACGCCAGGTCCTTCTCGTCGCGGATGTGCTCGGGCAACGCCATGGCGCCGCCGGTCGTGCCGCCGTTGGCCTCGCCCGATTCGCCTTGCGCCACCTCGATCAGCGGCAGGACATCGGCCTCGATGACCCGGATGCTCGATCGGGTCCGCAACTGGCTGCGCAGCAGCCGAACGGTCTCGAGGTTGGCGTCGAGTTCGTCGGATCCGCCGGCGATGAAGCCGGCCACGAGCACGCGCTGGAACGCGGTGACGTCGAGCTTGGGCTGGATCGGCGTCTCGATCGGCACCTCGTAGAAGGTGGTGCAGCCGCCCGCCAGCAGCGCGGCGACGATCGTGCTAGCGCTCCTGAGGGCGACTCGTCCGGTCATTGATTTCCTTGAACAGATCGAAGTTCTGGCGGATCTGCAGGTTGTCGGGCTCGAGTTCGGTCGCGCGTTCGTAGGCCTGGCGCGCCCGCTGGAAGTCACCCGACTGCTCGTAGGCGATCGCCAGGTTGTTGAACGCCGCGGCGTAGCCGGGGTCGATCTGGGTGGCGCGCTCCCAGCGGTAGAGCGCTTCCTTCCACAGGCCCTTCTGGGCGACGGCTATGCCGAACTCGACCTGTGCCCGCGCGTCGGAACGCGCGTCGGCGAAGGCGGCCCCGGGCACGACTGCCACGAGCCAGACGATCAGGAGAACTCTCGTGGCCGACATGGTGTGTTCCGTTCCGACTATAAGCGACACCCCGCACGCGCGCAAGCAGGCAGGCGGGCCGGCCGTGCTATAGTCGCCGGCGAGGTCGGGCGATGCGGCATCCGGTGCCGTCGCGCCCGGCCTTCGTGCGTCAAGGCAGGTCGTGGGCGCGGCGCTCGGGGAGTGCTCGCGATGTTCGCCCACCTGCTGGATGCCGTTGCCATCTCGCTCGCCCCCGGCCGGCTGCGCTTCGCCGCCGTGCGGCGACTGCGCTCGCTCGATCGCTCCCACGATTCCCCACCGTTGACGGCGCGCCAGGCGCTTGGCGTCCTGCTGGAGGACGCCGGCGAGGCGGCGCGGCTGGCCTCCGGGCTGTCGGGGAGCGCAGCCCGTCTCCTGGATGGCGCGCTGCCGCGCGGGCTGCGCGTGGTCGCGTTCGGCGAGCCTGCGTACCCGCGCCTGCTGGCCGAGATCCCCGATCCGCCGCCAGTGCTCTGGATCAGGGGACTGCCCGACGTGCTGGCGCTGCCCGCCGTGGCGGTGGTCGGCTCACGGGCGGCGGGGGCCGAGGGCCTGCGCGCCGCCCGTGCGCTGGGCGAGGACCTCGCGTCGGCGGGCGTCGTGGTGGTGAGCGGGCTGGCCAGGGGCGTCGACGCCGCGGCGCACGAAGGGGCGCTGGCCTCGGGTCGGACCGTGGCGGTGCTGGGCTGCGGCGTCGATGTCGTCTACCCGGCCGAGCACGACGCGCTGGCCGCCCGGGTGGCCGAAACCGGCGCCTCCGTGGCGGAGTTCCCGCCGGGCACCTCGCCCAGGGCCCACCATTTCCCGCTGCGCAACCGCATCATCAGCGGCCTGAGCCTGGCGACGGTGGTGGTGGAAGCCGCCGAGCGGAGCGGAGCGCTCATCACGGCGCGGACGGCGCTCGACCAGGGGCGGGAGGTGATGGCGATGCCGGGGCTGGTGGCCGGCGGGCGCAATCGCGGCGCGCACCTGCTCATCCGCGACGGGGCGTTGCTGGTCGAGTCGGCCGCCGATGTCCTCGAGGCCCTGCGCCTGCTCCCGCGCGCCGACCCGCCGGCGGCGGCGCGCCCGGCCGTCACCGCGCCCGACGACGAGGTGCTGCGGGTCCTCACGCCCGGCGTTGCCGAGGAAATCGATGCGCTTGCGCGACGCCTGCCCTGGCCGGTTCCGGCGCTGCTGGCGCGGCTGTCGGCCCTCGAACTCGACGGCTGGATCGAGCGGCTGCCGGGGGGCCGGATCTTGCGCGTGGCACGAAAGTGGTAATGTGAGTTCCGTTCTTCGAGTAATCTTCGCGTTTTCATGGCCAAGCCTCTCGTCATCGTCGAATCGCCCGCCAAGGCCAAGACCCTTGGACGGTTCCTGGGAAGTGCCTTCACGGTCGAAGCCAGCTTCGGCCACGTCCGCGATCTGCCCGAGTCGGCCAAGGACGCCCCCAAGCACGTGGACAAGGAGGTGGGGCGGCTCGGCGTGGACGTCGACAACGACTTCGCGCCGCTCTACATCGTCCCGTCCGACAAGAAGAAGCACGTCACGCGGTTGCGCGCCGCGCTGAAGGGGGCGTCGGAGCTCATCCTCGCCACCGACCCCGACCGCGAGGGCGAGTCGATCAGCTGGCACCTGAAGGAACTGCTGAAGCCCGCGCGCACGCTGCCGGTACGCCGCATCGTCTTCCACGAGATCACCGAGGACGCGGTGAAGGAGGCGTTGCGCGAGCGGCACGACGTGAACGAGCCGCTGGTGCGGGCGCAGGAGGCGCGGCGCATCCTCGACCGGCTCTACGGCTACATGGTGTCGCCGGTGCTGTGGCGCAAGGTGCAGACGGGCCTGAGCGCGGGGCGCGTGCAGAGCGTCGCGGTGCGGCTGATCGTCGAGCGCGAAGAGGAGCGACGGCGCTTCCTCGCCAGCGAGTACTGGGACCTGGAGGCGCGCATCGGAGGCGAGCGCCCGTTTGCCGCCACGCTCGTGCGCATCGGCGAGCAGCGCGTCGCCTCGGGACGCGACTTCGACGCCACCACCGGGCGGCTCTCGGGCCGTAACGTCCGGCTGCTCGGCCCCGACGAGGCGCGGCGGCTGGCGACGGAACTGGCCGGGCGGCTCCCGTGGCGCGTCACCAACGTCGAGGAGAAGCCGGCCTCGCAGCGGCCCTACGCGCCGTTCACCACGTCCACGCTGCAGCAGGAGGCCAACCGCAAGCTGGGATTCCCGGCCGACCGCACCATGTCGATCGCGCAGCGCCTGTTCCAGGGCGTTGAGGTGGGCGGCGGGCAGATGGAGGGGTTGATCAGCTACCACCGCACCGACTCGACGACGCTCAGCGAGAAGGCGTTGCGGGAGTCGGGACGCGTGATCCGCGAGCTGTTCGGCGGGGAGTACTATCGCGGGCCCAGGCAGTACCAGACGAAGGTGCGCAACGCGCAGGAAGCGCACGAGGCCATCCGGCCCACCGACTTCACGCTCACGCCGCTGGAACTGGAGCGGCGCGGCGTGCTCGACGCCGACGACCTGCGGCTCTACGAGCTGATCTGGAAGCGCACCATCGCCTCGCAGATGGCCGACGCGCAGTTGCTGCGCACCACGCTCGAGATCTCGGCGGCCACCGGCGACGGCACGCCGTGCGCGTTCACCGCCACGGGCAAGGCCATCAGGTTCGCCGGCTTCCTGCGCGCCTACGTGGAGGGCAGCGACGATCCGGCGGCCGAGCTCGGCGATCAGGAGACGCTGCTGCCGGCCTGCCGCGTGGGCGACCTGGTGCAGGCGGCGTCGGCCGGCGGCGCGACGCTGGCGCTGCAGTCGCTCGAGGCCAAGGGGCATGTCACCAGCCCGCCGCCGCGCTACACCGAGGCGTCGCTGGTGAAGAAGCTCGAGGAGGAAGGCATCGGCCGCCCGTCGACCTACGCGCCCACCATCGCCACCATCCAGCGGCGCGGGTACGTGTTCCGCCAGGGCAAGGCGCTGGTGCCGAGCTTCACGGCGTTTGCGGTCACCAACCTGCTGCGCAGCCACTTCACGGAGTACGTGGACGTGAAGTTCACCGCGAGGCTGGAGGAAGTCCTCGACGACATCTCCAACGGCGAGAAGAACTGGCTCGACTTCCTCCGCGAGTTCTACGACGGCGGCGGCAGCGAGGGACCGGGCCTGCGGGGCAAGGTGAGCGGCGCGGGCGACACCATCGACTACCCGGCCGTGGAGGTGGGCGCCGACCCGGTCTCGGGCGCGCCGATCGTGGTGCGCATCGGCCGCTACGGGCCGTTCCTGCAGCGCGGCGAGGGCGGCGACGGCAACACGGTGTCGCTGCCGGAAGACACGGCGCCGGCCGATCTCACGGTGGAGAAGGCGGTGGCGCTGCTCGAGGCGAAGGCCGCGGGACCGCGATCGCTCGGCGCCGATCCCGCCACCGGCCAGCAGGTCTTCCTGCTGACGGGCCGCTTCGGGCCCTACGTGCAGTTGGGCGCCTCGCCCGAGAAGGGGAGCACGGTGAAGCCGCCGCGCGCGTCGCTGCCGGCGGGCGTCACCGAGCGCACCATCACGCTCGACGTCGCGCTGAAGCTGCTCTCGCTGCCGCGCCAGATCGGTCCGCATCCCGACGACGGCGAGCCGATCACGGCGAACTTCGGCCGGTTCGGCCCGTACGTGAAGCACGGCGACGAGTTCCGCTCGCTCGAGTCCGACGAGCAGGTGTTCACGATCGCGCTCGAGGCCGCCGTGGAACTGCTGCGGCAGCCGAAGCGATCGCGCGCGCGCCGCACGGCCGCCAAGACGGTGCTGCGCGAACTGGGGGCGCACCCGCAGTCGGGCGCCCTGGTGAAGCTGTTCGACGGCCGCTACGGGCCCTACGTGTCGGATGGCACCACCAACGCCTCGCTGCCGAAGGGCACGAAGGCGGACGCGATCACGCTGGAGGATGCCGTCGCGCTGCTGAAGGAGCGCGAGGGCGCGCCGCGGCGGGCGCCACGGCGTGGCGTGCGGCGGCGGGCAGGGTAGGACGCCTTCGCGGGGCCGTCTCGAGGAGTCAGGAGCCTCCAGGCTCCCGGGGTTCGCCCGCGAACCCGCGGACGCGCGGCGCCATCGACGATCATGATCCACGTCATCGGCGGAGGGCTCGCCGGGTGCGAGGCCGCGTGGCAGGCGGCCAGCCGCGGCGTGCCCGTCACCATCCACGAGATGCGCCCCGTGCGCGCCACGGCGGTCCACAAGACCGACCGCCTGGCTGAGCTGGTGTGCAGCAACTCGTTCCGTGGCGACAGGCTCGACAACGCGGTCGGCCTGCTCAAGGAGGAGATGCGGCGGCTCGGCTCGCTGGTGATGCGCGTGGCGGACGCGACGCGCGTGCCCGCCGGCGCGGCGCTGGCAGTGGACCGCGAGCGGTTCGCCGAGGGCGTGACCGCGGCCATCGCGGCGCACCCGCGGATCACGGTCGTGCGGGAGGAGGTGGCGGGCCTGCCCGCGCCAGAGAGCGGGATGTTCCCGCTCGTGGTGGCCACCGGCCCGCTCACCTCCGACGCGCTCTCGGCCGACCTCGCGCGGCTGGTGGGCCGCGATCACCTCTACTTCTACGACGCCATCAGCCCCATCGTGCTGGCCGAGTCGATCGACCGCACGAAAGTGTTCCGCGCCTCGCGCTGGGATCGCAGCCTGCGGCCCCGAACCGAGGCGGTGGCAGACGCCCCGGTGTCCACCGGCCCCGCAGCACCCGCCTGCGGCGTGGACGATGGGCAGGGCGACTACTTGAACTGCCCGTTCGGCAAGGACGAGTACGACGCGTTCTACGACGCGCTGGTGTCGGCCGAGTCGGCCACCGTCCACGACTTCGACCACACGAAGTTCTTCGAGGGCTGCCTGCCCATCGAGGTGATGGCGCACCGCGGGCGCGACACGCTGCGCTTCGGCCCGATGAAGCCGGTGGGGCTGATCGACCCGCGCACCGGGCGCCAGGCCTACGCGATCGTGCAGTTGCGCCAGGACACGCTGGCCGGCGATCACTTCAGCCTGGTGGGGTTCCAGACGCAACTGAAGTGGGGCGAGCAGGCGCGCGTGCTGCGGATGATCCCCGGCCTGGAGCAGGCCGAGTTCGTGCGCTTCGGCATGGTGCACCGCAACACCTACGTGAACGGCCCCACGGTGCTGCGCGACACGTGGCAGGTGCGCGGGCGCGACGGCCTGTTCCTGGCCGGACAGGTGTCGGGCGTGGAGGGCTACGTGGAGTCGGCGGCCTCGGGGCTGCTCGCGGGCATCAACGCCGCGCGCGTGCACGAGGGCCGGCCCACGCTCGTTGCGCCGCGCGAGACGGCGATCGGCGCGCTGGCGCACTACGTCTCGCACGCCGACGCCTCCAACTACCAGCCGACGAACATCACCTTCGGCATCCTGGCGTCGCTCGAGGGCCGGCATCGCGGCGGCCGGGACCGCAAGCTGGCGCACTCGGCGCGGGCGCTCGAGGCGCTCGCCCGGTGGGCCAGCCAGCACGGGCTCAGGATTGCGGGCGAGGCGCGCGATGCCACGACGTGAGGCGCGCCGCGAGGAGGAGGGCAGCGCGCTGCGCGACCTGCTCGCCGACTTCCTCGACTACATCCGGCTGAACCGCAACGCCTCGCCCAACACGGTGCTCGCCTACGACAACGACGTCACGCAGTTCATCGCGCACGTGGCGGCGGCGCGCGGCTGCAGGCGGGGCGAGGTGCGGCCCGAGCACGTCGACGCGGCGGCCATCCGCGGCTATCTGGCCGAACTGCAGCGACGCGGGCTCGCGCGCGCGTCGACGGCGCGCAAGATCGCGGCGCTGCGGTCGTTTGCCGCGTTCCTGCGGCGCGAGGGCGCGCTCGAGGGCGATCCCACGATCTTCGCGGGCCAGGTGCGGGTGGAGGTGAAGGTGCCCGCGCACCTGGCCGAGGACGAGATGACGCGCCTGCTCGAGACGCCCGACACCTCGGGGCCGCTCGGCCGGCGCGACCGGGCCATCCTCGAGCTGTTCTATGCGTCGGGCCTGCGCCTGAGCGAGCTGGTCGGGCTCGACGTGGCCGACGTCGACCTCTCCAGCCGCATGGTGCGGGTGCTCGGCAAGGGCTCCAAGCCCCGCATCGTCCCGTTCAACCGCAGCGCCGAGGCGGCGATCCGCGCGTGGCTCAAGGATCGGCACGCGATCGTCGCCGAGGCGATGGCCGCCGGCGTCGACGACGATGCGGAGCGGGCGGCGGCGCAGCGGGGGGCGTCGCGGCGGCGGTGGCGGCCCGAGCGGCGCGAGGCGCTGTTCCTGAACTACCGCGGCGGCCGGCTGTCGGGGCGGAGCGTGCACCGGCTGGTGCGGCGCTACGTGGCGCAGTGCAGCCTGAAGTTCGGGATCAGCCCGCACGCGCTGCGGCACTCGTTCGCGACGCACCTGCTCGGGCGCGGGGCCGACCTGCGCGCCATCCAGGAACTGCTCGGGCACGCGCAGATCTCCACCACGCAGCGCTACACGCACGTCAACGTGGCGCAGTTGCTCGCGGTCTACAAGAAGGCGCACCCGCGCGCGTGAGCGGGCGGCGTCACGGCACCGCGTCGCTGCTCAGGACGCGGTTGGCGCGAGGCGGCGCAGAATGCGCCTCGCGTTCACGATGGTCCGCCGTCCTGCTACACTCACCCAGCCAGCTCAGGTGTCGTGACCGGATGCTGCCCCCGAGGACAGAATCGATGCTGATCAGACGAATCCCTCTGCTGTTCGTGCTGGCCGCCGTTTTCCTGACCGCGCGGCCCGCACCGGCACAGGCGCCGGCCGCCGCCGGCTCGGCCGACGCGCGGCTGCGCGCGCTCTACACCGCCGAGTGGACGTGGCGGCAGCGGGACATGGGACGGAGCGAGGATCCCGCCGACCGCAGCGTCAGCGACCGGTTCCCCAGGGTGGATGCCGCATCGCAGCAGGCGCGGCTCGACTACTGGACGAAGACCCTGGCCGCGCTCGACGAGATCCCGTTCGACCAGCTCTCGGCCGAAGAGCGCGTGAACGCCCGGATTTTCCGGACGGTCATCCAGGCGCAGGCCAACGACATCAGGTTCCGGACCTACGAGGCACCGTTCAACAGCGACACGTTCTTCTGGACGGCCGGCGCCCCGGGCCAGGGGTTCCCGAACGCGGAGGGATATCGTCGGTACCTGTCGCGGCTCCGCGATTTGCCGCGCTACTTCGACGAGCAGATCGCCAACATGCGCGCCGGCCTCGGGAGGGGGTTCAGCGTGCCACGCGTGGCGATCGAGGGGCGCGACAAGACGATCGAGCCGTACACGACGGCGGATTCGACCAACCCGCTCTACGCGCCCTTTGCGCGGATCCCGTCGTCGATTCCCGAGTCCGAGCGGAAGGAAATCCTGGCCTCGGCGACCGAGGTCTTCCGTGACGTCGTCGCGCCGACCTACGTGCGGCTGCTCTCCTTCATCCGCGGCGAGTACATGCCAAGGGCCCGGACGACGCTGGCCGCCAGCGCCATGCCCGACGGCGAGGCCTTCTACAAGGCGATGATCGAGAAGTACACGACGCTGGACCTGACCGCGCAGCAGATCCACGACATCGGCCTCAGGGAGGTCGCGCGCATCAAGGCCGAGATGGAAGCCACCAGGGAGCGGGCGGGCTTCAAGGGGACGATGGCGGAGTTCTTCACGTTCCTGCGGACCGATCCGCAGTTCTACGCGAAGACCCCGCGCGAGTTGCTGGGCTACTCCGCCTACGTGGTGAAGCAGGCCGACGGGAAGCTGCGCGACACGATCGGGACGCTGCCGCGCTACCGGCACGGGCTGCGTCCGGTGCCCGATGCGATCGCGCCGATCTACACGAGCGGCCGCGGCGGCCTCGAGGCGTGCCTCATGAACACGTACGATCTTCCGTCACGCCCGCTCTACACGCTGGCCGCGCTCACGCTGCACGAGTGCACGCCCGGCCACAGCTTCCAGGCGGCGCTGGCGCTGGAGGCGCCGGATCGCCCCGCGTTCCGCCGTTCCACCTACTTCTCGGGCTACGGCGAGGGCTGGGGGCTCTACACCGAGTGGCTCGGGACCGTGATGGGCATCTACGAGACGCCCTACGAGGACTTCGGCCGGCTGACGTACGAGATGTGGCGCGCGTGTCGGCTGGTCATCGACACCGGCATCCACCAGTTCGGCTGGACGCGCGAGCAGGCGCAGGCTTACCTTCGCGAACACGCCGCGCTCTCGGAGCACGAGATCACGACGGAGGTTGACCGCTACATCTCCTGGCCGGGGCAGGCCGTTGCCTACAAGCTCGGTGAGATCCAGATCCGGCGCCATCGCAGGGAGGCCGAGGAGAAACTCGGGCCGAAGTTCGATCAGCGCAAGTTCCACGACGCCATCCTCGCCATCGGGTCGGTGCCGCTGCCGGTGCTCGAGGAGCGGATGGCGCAGTTCATCGCGGACGGGGGCGAGAACCCGGCGCCGCCGGCCAAGCCGTAGCCGGGGCCGACCGCGTGTGGCGCGCCGGCGGACGGCGCGCCGCGCCGGTCAGGGCACCCAGCCGATGTCGCCCGGCTTCATCGCGCCGAGCAGCGGCGTGCCGTGCTTCTGCGGGTGGGCGGCCTCGCGGCGGGCAGCCTCGTAGCCGCGGACCATGGCATACGTCACCTTGTCGTAGAAGGCGCCCACCATCTGGTCCACTTCCATCTCGGCGTGGATCTCGGCCGCGTTGCTCAGCGCGCTGACTTCCTTCGTGTGCCGGCGCAGCCGGCGCTTCGAGATGATGAGCGCGAGCACCACTTCCTCGACGGGCACGCTCTCGGCGAAGCGGCTGGCGCCGCGCGGACCGAACCTGGCGTCGATCTCGGCGTGCGACCGGCCGGCGAGCCAGTCGCCGAGGCGCTCGTAGAGGTCGCGCGAGTGCGCGAGCAGTTCGTCGCGCGCGATCGTGCGGTAGGAGGTGGTGCCGGGATGCTGGAGCAACTCCTCGACGAGGCTCGCGGCGAGCTTCTCGCCGTGTTGCTCGACCTGCCGAATCAGGTGGGGGGAGAGCATGAGCTGCTCCTTTCCGCGACCCTCGCGGGTTGTCAGGACGAACGATACCATCACGGGGCCGATGTGTGAACCGTGCCCCTGATGCGCCGCCACCGGATCGCGCGGTGCGGCGTCTGGCGGGGTGCACGGCTTCGGCGTATCATCGCGCCACCAACCAGGAGGGGACATGATGCGCCTGTCGCGCCGCCGTTTCATGGGTCGTGCCGGTGGAGTCGGCGCGCTGGCTGCCGGGGCCCTGGCGATTGGCGGGCGCGGCGCCGAGGCCGCCGCCGGCTGGCTGGCCCGCGGCGGGCAGCCCGAGCCGGCCATCGGGGTGCTTCGCCTCGACAGCAACGAGAACCCGGTGGGACCGTTCCCCGAGGTCATCGAGGCGGTCCGGACGGCGCTGCGGCATTCGGGCCGGTACCCGCGGTTCATGGGGCCCGGGCTGGTGCAGGATCTCGCGAAGGCGCACGGGGTCACGCCGGAGCACGTGCTGCCCGGGTCGGGCTCGGGCGAGATCCTGCGCATGGCGGTCGACGCGTTCACGTCGGCCGGCCACCCGCTGGTAGCCGGCCTGCCCACCTTCGAGAGCCCCGCGGCGCGCGCGCGCCAGCTCGGGCGGCCCGTGATCGAGATCCCGGTCGACGCCCGCACGCTCGAACTCGATCTCGACGCGGTGGCGGGGCGGGCGAAGGGTGCGGGCCTGGTGTTCCTGTGCAACCCGAACAACCCGACCGGGTTGCTGCACGGCGCGGCCGCGGTGCGTCGCCTCGTGTCGCGCATACGGGCGACCTCTCCCGACACCTTCATCCTGATCGACGAGGCCTACCACGATTACGTCGACGATCCGTCGTACGAGTCGGCGGTGCCGATGGCGCTGGCCGATCCGAAGGTGTTCGTGACGCGGACGTTCTCGAAGGCCTACGGCATGGCCGGCATCCGCCTGGGCTACGCCGTCGGGCACCCCGACACGATGAAGCAGATGGCCCCGTGGCGGCTGGGCAACAGCGTGAACCTGCTGGCGTTCGCTGCGGGACAGGCCGCCCTGGGCGCGCGGGGGGCGCTGGGTGCGGAGCGGGTTCGCAACGCGGCGGCGCGGGCCTTCACCGCGAAGGTCTTCGGCGATCTCGGCTTCACGGTGGCGCCCTCGCAGGCCAACTTCGTGTTCGCCGACATCCGCCGCGACGCGAAGGCGTTCCAGGAGGCGTGCCGCGCGGAGGGTGTGATGGTGGGGCGCCCGTTTCCGCCGTGCGAGACGTGGACGCGGGTGTCGATCGGCACGATGGCCGAGATGGAGCAGGCCGCAGCGGTGTTCGGGAAGCTGCTCGCGGCGCCGCCAAGCGCCACGACCGCGCGTCCGGTCCCGGGGCGCTAGGCCACTTCGCTGGAGGCCGCGTCGGGCAGCGGCTCGTCGAGTTCCAGCACGCGGCGGGCGCGTGGGAGCGGGATGCCCAGCACCTTGATCTTGTAGTTGATCACGCGCGGGCTGATGGCCAGCAGTTCGGCGGCGTCCTTCTGCACCCAGTTGCTCATCTTCAGCGCCTCGACCACCGCCTGCCGCTCGATCTCCTCCAGCGCGATGCCGCGCGGCGGCAGCTTCACCACGCTGCCGCGCTCGCCGGCGTCGCCCGTGGCCGGCGTGTCGCCGAGGTGCAGGTCGGCCACCGAGATCAGGCGCTCGTCGGTGAGCAGCACCGCGCGCTCCACGGCGTTTTCGAGCTCGCGGACGTTGCCGGGCCAGTTGTAGCGCGCGAGCAGCTTGACCGCGTCGGGTGCGAGGCCGTCCACGCGCTTCTTCAGCTCGCCGGCGAAGCGCCGGATGAAGTACTCGGCGAGGGCCGGCACGTCCTCCTTCCGCTCGCGCAGCGGGGGCATGTCGATCGAGACGACGTTCAGGCGGTAGTAGAGGTCCTCGCGGAACTGCCCGGCCGCGACCATGCCCGCCAGCGCGCGGTTGGTGGCGGCGATCAGGCGCACGTCGACGCGGATGGTGCGCGTGCCGCCGAGCCGCTCGAACTCGTGCTCCTGGAGCACGCGCAGGATCTTGGCCTGCGTGTTCGGGCTCATGTCGCCGATCTCGTCGAGGAACAGCGTGCCGCCATCGGCCTGCTCGAAGCGGCCGATGCGCTGCTTGTCGGCGCCGGTGAAGGCGCCCTTCTCGTGACCGAACAGCTCCGACTCGAGCAGGTTCTCCTGCAGCGCGGCGCAGTTCACCTTCACGAAGTTGCGGTTGGCGCGCAGCGAGTTGTGGTGCAGCGCGCCCGCGATCACTTCCTTGCCGGTGCCGGTCTCGCCGCGCACGAGCACCGTGGTGTTGCTGCGGGCCACCTTGCGCACCACGTCGAGCACCCGCTTGAGCGCGCCGCTGGCGCCGATGATGCGGTCGAAGTCGTAGATGTCGGCCTGGGTGTGGCGGAGGTAGTCGATCTCGTGCCGCAGGCGCCGGTGCTCGAGCGCCTTGGCGATCTTCACCTCCATCTCCTCGATCTCGAACGGCTTGGTGACGTAGTCGAACGCCCCGATCTTCATCGCCTCCACGGCCATCTGGATCGAGCCGAACGCGGTCATCAGGATCACGGCGGTGGCCGGGTGCATCGCGCGCGTGGTGCGCAGCACGTCGAGCCCGTCGGCGCCGCCCATGCGGATGTCGCTCAGCACCACGTCGTAGCTCGACTCGTGCAGCCGCTCCAGCGCGGCGTTGCCGTTGCCGGCATCGTCGACGTCGTGACCGGCGTCGCTGAGCGCGCGCACCAGGCCGCGGCGGAGGGAGTCGTGGTCGTCGGCGACGAGAATACGGCCCATGAAGCAGTCCTTCCTTGCCGGGATCACGCGGCCTCGCCCGCGTTCGCTTCGTCACCCAGCGGGGTGACCGGCAGCGTCACGCGAAAACAGGCGCCGCCCGACGGCCCGTTCGAGACGTCGATGCGCCCGTCGTGCGCGTCGACGATCTTCCGGACGATGGAGAGCCCGAGGCCGGAGCCGCGGGGCTTGGTGGTGAAGAAGGGGCTGAAGATGCGGTCGCGCGCCTCGTCGGGCACCCCGGGGCCGTCGTCGGCCACCTCGAGTTCGACGCAGCCCGCGCCGTGTCCGCCCGCGACCTGGCGCGCGGCGATCGTGACGCGACCGTTGCCGTCCATCGCCTCGAAGGCGTTGATCACCAGGTTGGTGACGAGCTGGCGCAGCTGCTGCGCGTCGGCCTCCACCGCGACCAGGCCGGCCGGCAGCTCGGTGGTCACGCGCACGCGACGCCGCGGCACCACCGCCTCGGCCATGGCGAGGGCCTCGTCCACCACGCGCGCCAGCGCCACCGGCTCCACGTGCAGGCGGATGGGGCGCACGAACTCGAGCACCTCCATCACGATGGCGTTGGCCATCTTCGCCTCGTGGATGATCTCGTTCAGCAGCGACTGCGCCTCGGCCGACTCGGCGACGCGCCGCTTCAGCAGGCCCGCCATGATCTCGATGCCGGCCAGCGGGTTCTTCACCTCGTGGGCGATGGCCGCGGCCATCTCGCCCAGCGCGGCCAGCCGGTCGCGAAGCCGCTCCCGCTCCTCGAGCTGCTCCACGCGGGTCAGGTCCTTGAACAGCAGCGTGGCGCCGGTCGCCTCGCCGGCGGCGTCACGCACCAGGCCCAGCGTGTAGCCGATCACCTTGCCGGTGCCCTTCAGGCGCAGCTCGGCACGATTCGGGAGCAGGTTCAGCTCGAACGCGCTCGAGAGGATGCGCACGATCTCCGGGCACGGTCGCAGCACCTCGGCATAGGGGCGGCCGATGTCGCCCGGCGCCGGAGTGACCCCCAGCGCGCGGTAGGCGCCGTCGTTCATCACGGCGAGCCGGCCGTCGCGTCGCACGGCGATGACGGCGTTGCGCAGGCTCTCGACGATGTCGCGGAAGAAGCCCGACGGCACCCCGCGAACGCGCGGGCGCGGACGGCGCGGCGAGACGGGGTCGGCGGGCGGGGTCGCGTGCATGGCTGTGTCCCGGGGGCGCTCGTCGTGAGCCGCCCCTTCGGGTGAGGGCAAGGCACGTGCCGCGGGGCTCCGCCGCGGCACCCGGCGGGATGTTCGCCGGTTGGCTTCCGGTGGGTGGCCATCACCGTGCCGGCCGCTTACACAATCGGCGGCGTCTGACGAATCTGTAATGGGGCGACCGCGTGGCGGACGCGGGGCGGGCTGATCCAGGGCTGTGGTCGCCGCGGCGGAACCGGCCGCGCGTCGAATTCCGCGACCGGATGCGAGAATTGCCGCGCGGCCGTGCCCCGCGCCGTGGCAGGCCGGCTCCGCGCCGGATCAGCTTCGCGGCTGGCGCGGCGCCTGCGCGTCGAGCGCCGCCGCCTCCTGCTGCAGCATCTCCCAGCGGTTCATCAGGTCGCCGACCTCCCACATCAGCGCCTGGTGCTGGTCGAGCACCGGCTTGCTGTCGGCGTGGTTCTCGTAGAAACCGGGCGCCGACATCGCCTGCTCCAACGCCTTGATGGCGCTCTCGCGATCGCTGATGCGCCCCTCCACCTCGGCGATGCGCGCGCGCAGCGCCTCGACGGCGCGCCTGTGGCGCCGCTGGGCGGCCTCGTGCTGCTTCCTCTGCTCGCGCGTCGGCTCCGGCGGCGCGAGGTCGGCCGCCAGGCGGCCGCGCGGGCTGACGGGCGGCGCGTTGCGGCCAGCGGGTGAGACGACGGCCGGCGCCGCGGCCGGCGCGGGGCGCGGGGCCCGGGCCGGAGCCTCCGCGGCCTTCGCCTGCTGGTCGCGGCTCCAGCGGTATTCCTCGTATCCGCCCGGGTAGACGATGGCCTCGCCGCCGCCGATGTCGATGATCTTCGTCGCCAGCCTGTCGATGAAGTAGCGATCGTGGCTCACGAGGATGAGCGTCCCGCCGAAGTCCTCGAGCGCGTCGAGCAGCACGTCCTTGGAGTCGAGGTCGAGGTGGTTCGTCGGCTCGTCGAGCATCAGCGTGTTCGACGGGCGCAGCAGCATCCGCGCCACGGCCAGGCGCGTGCGCTCGCCGCCCGACAGCACCCCCGCCTTCTTGTAGACGTCGTCGCCGTGGAAGAGGAAGCCGCCGAGGATGGTGCGGATGCGCGGCACCATGTGCAGTGGCGACCCGTCGGCGAGCGTCTCGTAGACGGTGAGCGCCGGATCGAGGCGCGAGGCCTCGTCCTGCGCGAAGTACTGGAGCACCACCTCGTGGCCCGATTCGCGGGTGCCGCGATCGGGCGCCTCGGCGCCCGAGAGCATGCGCATCAGCGTCGACTTGCCCACGCCGTTGGGGCCGATCAGCGCGATGCGATCTCCGCGTTCGACGTGCAGCGACAGGTCGCGGAAGATCACCTTCGGGCCGTAGGCCTTGCGCACGTGGCGCAGCTCGAGCACCGTGCGGCCGCTGCGCGGGGCGGACGGGAAGCTGAAGCGCACGCGCTCGCGCGCCGGGGGCACCTCGATGGGCACCATCTTCTCGAGCAGCTTCATCCGGCTCTGCACCTGCGCGGCCTTCGTCGCCTTGTAGCGGAACCGGTCGATGAAGAGCCTGACCCGGGCGATTTCCTCGTCCTGCTCCTTCTTCATCTGTCGCAGGCGGTCGAGGCGTGCCTGGCTCTCGCGCAGGTAATCGCTGTAGTTACCGGCGTACTCGGTGAGGGTCTTCAGGTTGATCTCGACGATGCGCGTGGTGACGGCGTCGAGGAAGTAGCGGTCGTGGCTGACGAGGATCACCGCGGCCTGGAGCTCGCGCAGGTACTCCTCCAGCCAGTTGCGCGCGTCGAGATCGAGGTGGTTCGTCGGCTCGTCGAGCAGCAGCAGCCCGTGGCCGCCGAGCAGCAGTTTCGCGAGCGCGATGCGCATCTGCCAGCCGCCGGAGAACGTCTCGGTCAGCTGCTCGAAATCCGGCTCCGAGAAGCCGAGGCCGCGCAGCACCGTGGCCACCTTCAGGTCGATGGCGTAGCCGTCGTTCCGCCGGAACTCGTCCTGCAGTTCGGCATAGCGCACCAGCATGCGCTCGTGCTCGTCGTGGCTGGCCGAGTCCTCGCCCAGCCGCTCCTCCAGTTCGTGGAGTTCCTGTTTCGTCGCGAGGAGAGTGCCGAAGGCGCTGCGCGCCTCCTCGATCAGCGTCCGGCCCGAGTGATCGAGGCCATCCTGAGGGAGGTATCCGATGGTCAGCCCCTGCGGCTTGACGACGCTGCCGGCGTCCACCTCCTCGAGGCCCGCCAGCATCCGCAGCAGCGTGGTCTTGCCGGCGCCATTGGGCCCGCACAGCCCGACGCGATCGCGCATGCCGAGCTGCCAGGTGACGTTGTCGAGGATGACGCGATCGCCGAAGGCCTTCGAGAGCTGAGCGAGCTGGATCATGGGCTGGCGGCCGGCCCGCCAGGGGACCGGCAAACCTGACATGGTACCACGCGCAACCGGGGGCCCGACGTGGCGCGGCCGGCCGATTCCGTCGCAGGCTGGCGGCCGACCGCGAGACCGGTCGATTCGTCTAAGCTGAAGTCACGGGGGGCATCGCTCCCCGGGGAGAGGCGCACCAGGACCGGATGTCGACGCCCGACGAGGAACTCGTCGCCAGGAGCATGGGAGGCGACGTGGAGAGCTTCAACCAGCTCGTCATTCGCTGGGAGCGGCCGATCTTTGCCCTCGCCTACCGTGTCATCGGGCGTGAGGAAGACGCACGCGACGTGGTGCAGGAGACGTTCCTGCGCGCGTTCCGGTCGATCGGCGGCTTCAGGGGGCAGGCGAAGTTCTCGTCCTGGATCTACCGCATCGCCCTGAACCTCTGTCGCGACTGGATTCGCAAGCAGAAGCGCACCCCCGTCCTGCAGGCGCCCGAGGGCGTGGACGTGATCGAGCTGGCCGCCGACACCGGACCGACCGAGCCGATCGAGGATCTGGTGGCGCGCAACGCGATGAGCGCCGTGGTTGCGCGCGTGATGGAGACGCTGCCCGACGAGCAGCGCACCGCCATCATCCTCAAGGAATACCAGGGGCTCACCTTCCAGGAGATCGCCGATCTCCAGGGGTGTCCCCTCAGCACGGTGAAGACGCGGCTCTACCAGGGCCTGATGGTCGTGCGCCGCGAACTGGAGAAGCAGGGGATCCCCGTGCGGCCGGCCACCCGGACCACCGGGTGGCCCGCCTCCGGCGGGGAACGACGGAAACCGTCATGAACGAAGATCGATCCTGTCCATCGAAGGAAGCGCTGGTCTCCGCGCTCTACGGCGAGGCCTCCCTCGACCAGCGGCACGATCTCGACCGGCACCTCGACGCGTGCGCGGCGTGCCGTGACGAGTACGAGTCGATGGCCTCGGTGCGGCTGGCCCTGCAGGAGTGGAGCGCGCCGGTGCTGCCGGTGCACTTCCGCCTCGTGGCCGAGCCGGATCCGGTCGCCGGGCCGGGCGCCGCGATCCTGGCCGGGCCCACGCGGTGGTGGCAGGCGCGCCGCGTGATGGCTGCCGGCCTGGCCGCCGCCGCCGTGCTCGTGCTCGGTGCATCGGCGGGGCTGGCGAATCTCGACGTCACGATCGGCGCGCAGGGGCTCACCGTACGCACCGGGCGCGCGCGAGAGGCCGGGCGCGCGGTTCCGGCGACCGGCGCAGAGTCGGCCGCGGCCGGGCAGGATCCGATCGGTCTGGCCGGGCCGGCGGCGCAGGCCGGGGCGAGTCCGGCGGACTGGCGGGCGGAGTTCGCCGCCCTCGAACGGCGCCTGCGCGACGAGATGGACGACCGCGTGGCATCCTCGGCGGCTGGTCCGACGGCGCAACTGGCCTCGACGCGCGCCGCCGGCCAGGATCTGCTGCGACAGGTGCAGGCGCTGATCGATGCCGCCGAGTTGCGGCAGCAGCGCAACCTCGCGCAGCGGGTCACCGAGCTGGCGCGTGAGTTCGACGTCCAGCGCAGGACGGATCTCGTGACCATCCAGCAGGGGCTGGGTCAGCTCGAGGGCCGCACGCAGGCCGAGGCTGCCCGCACGCGCGAGCTGATGAACCTCATGGTGCGCACGTCGGGCGGCACGCTGCCGCGCTGATTGGGCCGAGGACTGATGACGCGGGTGTCGCGACGTTCGACGAGCGGCGCGGCGTGAGGATTCAGACACATGTCGAGCAAGGCCGTACTCGTGATGGCGGTTCTGGTGGTGGTGCCAGCGGCGGGCAGGGCCCAGGATCCGGCGCCGCCCGCCGCCCAGGCAGTCGCGTCGCAGCCCTCGCCCCGGGCGTCGTCGAGTGATGCCGCCCTCCGGTCGCGCTACCTGCTGCGGAACATGGAAGACGTGCTGGAGAACGCCGTGCAGCACGGCATCCGCACGGTGGCGGCCCAGATGCGCCTCGTGTCGCCCGACGTGATCTTCTTCGGCGCGCCGTCGCGCGCCCGCGGGTTCCGCCTCGACGGCTACGGCGTGTTCTTCGGCGTCGACGTGCCAACGCTCCGTCCCAGCGTCACCTGGAGCGTGCGACAGCTCGCGCAGGCCGCGCCGGAGGTGTCGCGCGCGATTCAGTCGCTGCGCCGCGCGGTGGCTTCCACCGACGATGCGGGGACCAGGCGCGAAGCCGAGCAGGCGCTGCGCCTGGTGGAGCTGCAGGTCGGACCGCTCGATCAGCCGGCGGCCGCTGCCCCGTCCGGCGACGCGACGCGCCCCGCGCCCCCGATCGCGCGTGATCCCGCCGAGGCCTACGAGCGTGAGGTGATGCGCGCGCTCACCGAGGCGGTGCTCGATTACGGCCCCACGCTGGCGCTGGGCCCCGACGACTGGCTGGGCGTGGCCGCCGCCGCCAACGACGCGGGCCTCGGCGAGAGCCCGGATTCGGTGACGGTGTTCATCAGGATCCGCGGACGCGACCTGGAGGCGCTGCGCACCGGCGCCATCACGCGCGACGAGGCACGGCAGCGGATCGTGCGGACGGAGTTCTGATGAGGCGCGTGCCGCCACCGGGCACGCCGGGCACGCCGGGCACGCCGGGCACGGCCGCAGGCACGCCACGAGCCGGCCGTTGGCCCTGCAACGCTGATAGAATCGCGCGATGATGCGTGTTCTCCGCCCCGCTTTCGCCCTCGTGCTGCTCGCGGCCATCGCGAGCAGCTGCGGCCCGCGCGTCGACGCCCGGCAGGCGCTGCAGGTCACCGATGTCTCCACCGGCTGGTTCGATGCCGGCATCGTGCAGGGGAAGAACAAGCTGGTGCCGCGCGTCTCCTTCCGTGTGAAGAACGTTTCGTCTCAAACGGTCGCCTCCATCCAGTTCAATGCCGTCTTCCGCGTGGTGGGCGACGTGCAGGAGCTGGGGTCGATGCTGGTGCGGGGCATCGGGCCCGAGGGGCTTGCCGCCGGACAGAGCACCGAGGTCTACGCGTTGCAGTCGGCGCTGGGCTACACGGCCGACCCGCCGCAGACGCGGCTGCAGATGCTGCAGCACGAGCAGTTCCAGGACGCCAAGGTGGAGATCTTCGCCAAGTCCGGCTCGAGCCAGTGGGTGAAGCTCGCCGACTACAAGATCGATCGCCAGCTCCTCACCAAGTAACGACGTGGCATCCCCGCCCGCCACGCTGGAACGCCGGCTCGGTCCCGGCGACGCCGCCGCCATCGTCGTCTCGAACGTCATCGGTGGCGGCATCTTCTTCGTCCCGCCCATCGTCGCCGCGCTGGTGCCCAACCCCCTCGGGATGCTGGGCGTGTGGCTGGCCGGGGGGCTGCTGGCGCTGGCCGGCGCCATGGCCTACGCCGAACTGGCGGCGTTGCGGCCACGCGCGGGCTCCGAGTACGTGTACCTGCGAGAGGCCTACGGGCCGCTGGCCGCCTTCCTGACCGGCTGGACGTCGTTCGTCGCCGGCTTCTCCGGCGCCATCGCCGCCAGCGCGGTCGGCCTGGCCGACTACCTCGGGCGCTTCATCCCGGCCGCGGCCGACGCCACCCCGCTCCTCACGCTGCCGCTCGTCGGCTCGGCTGTCACGCCGAAGTCGCTGGTGGCGCTCACCGTGATCGGCGCGCTGTCGTGGGTGCACATCCGGGGCCTCGGACCCGGACGGCTGGTGCAGAACACGCTGGCGATCCTCAAGACGCTGGGGCTGGTGGTGTTCGTGGCGCTCGGCTTCACGGTGGGGCGGGGCGAGCCGGCCAATGTCGTGGCGGCGGCCGACCCGGTGGCGCCGGCCGGCTTCCTGATGGCGCTCATCCTCGTCATGTTCACCTACTCGGGCTGGAACGCGGCGACCTACGTGGCCGAGGAGATCCGCGATCCCGGCCGCAACGTGCCGCGGGCCCTTGCGCTGGGAACCGGACTGGTCATCCTGGTCTACCTCGCGCTGAACACGCTCTACCTCTACGCGTTTCCGGTGGGCGAACTCGCGACGGTGCAGGGCGGACTCATCGATCGGGCGTCGGAGCGGCTGTTCACCTTCGGGATGGCGGATGCCGTCGCCATCTTCACCATCGTCAGCATCGCGGCGAGCATCAGCGCCATGATCTTCGCCGGGCCGCGCGTCTACTTCGCGATGGCGCGCGATGGGCTCTTCCTGGCGCCGGCCGCGCGGGTGCACCCGCGGTTCCACACGCCGGCGCTCTCGATCGTGGCGCAGGGGATCTGGAGCGGCGTGCTGGTGCTGTCGGGCACCCTGTCGCAACTGGTGAGCTACACGGGGTTCGCCGTCGTGCTCTTCTCGGGCATCGCCGTCGCCGGCCTGTTCGTGCTGCGGCGGCGGTATCCGGACGAGCCGCGCCCCTATCGCGCGTGGGGGTATCCGCTGTCGCCGGCGGTGTTCGTGGCGGCCGCGGCCGCGATGCTGGCCAACGAGGTCTGGAGCCGGCCCGCGCCCGCGCTCACCGGGCTCGCGGTGATTCTCGCCGGCGTGCCGGTCTACCTGTGGTTCGACCGGCGGGGGCGGGCGCGGGCCGGATCGTGAGCCGTGCGTCCGGTCGTCATGGTGGAGGCTGACGCCAGCGTCAGCCCCGACCTCGACACGCGCGAGGCAGTCGGGCTGCTGTCACGCGGTCTTCTTCACATGCAGCAGGTGGACCCGCCGTGAGCCGGCGCGGCGTTGCGCGTCCGCAGCAGCGCCCACAACGTCCACAGGGCCAGCGAGCCGTCGGTGACGACAAACAGTAGAAACGCGTCGGGCGATTGTCGGGTGAAGTGGTCCACGACGAAGATGGCGGCGCCCGCGCCCTTCAGCAGCGGGCCCATCAGCCACAGGTACGCCCGCCAGCGGCCAGGATCGCGCCACGGCAGCGAGTAGCCCAGCCCGATGCAGACGAGAAACAGGCCGTTCGTGTCGCCGAACACGGCCGGCTGCGGGGGCGGCACGCCGAAGAGGGCCGCCATCGGGCCCGCGGCGGCCAGCAGGCCCAGGCCGAGCAGGATGTCGTAGACGCCGCAGACGAGAGCGACGAGGCGGAGAGACGACAATGGCGGGGCGCCTTTCGCGCCCCGCCATTATCGGTCAGGCGGAGGGGCCGCGCGCGGCCGGGCTACGGTTCCGGCTCGGGCGCCGCCGCTTTCATCAGACCGCGCAACGTGATGGTGTGGCCGTAGGTGACGCGCACGTCGTAGCGGAGCGTCTCGAAGCCCTCCATGCGGACCTCGATGCGGTGCGGGCCCGTGTCGAGCCGCAGGCGCTGGAAGATGCCATCGAACTCGTCGACCACGCCGACGTAGTAGCCGTCCACGAAGACCTGCGCCTCACGCGGCTTCACGATGATGCGCAGGGCGCCGGTCTCGTCGTAGCGGCCAACGTAGCCGTAGCCTCCCCAGCCGTAGGGCCCGTAGCCCGGATACCAGTACGGATCCCACATGTAGAAGCCGAGACCCCAGGAGCCGATGCCGTAGGGATACCAGGAGCCGTACCACGGGTGTGACGGGTAGTACCACCGCCCCCCGTAGTACCCGCTGCCGGGAGGACGCCGGATGGCCGGCCCGCGAGAGAGCGAGCCGTCAGGGGCGTTGTAAGGGTAGCGCCGGCGGGCGGCGCGGCTGCCGCTGTCCGACGAGGTGTCGGGTGCGGCGCTCGGCGGGCGACCTCCCCTGTCGGACGCGCCGGCGGAAGGCGCCGGAGCCCTCTGCCGGCCCTGGCTGTCACGGCCGCGCGAGGTCGCCGTGGCGCCGCCCGAACTCGAGCCCGAACGACCGCGCGACCCGGAAGTGGCCGACGACCCGCCCGTACGCGGCCGGGCCTGGCCCTCGTCGGCGAACCGTGGGGCGGGGGCTGACGATGTCCGGTCCGGGCCCGGCGCATAGACCGGTGCCACGGCCGCGGCCTGGGCCGGTTCGGGCCTCGGCGCGGGGTCGGGGAAGCGCTGGCGCTCGGCCTGCTGCGCTGGCGCCTCGCGTTCCGGTTGGGCACCCGCCACCGTTCCGGCGAGCGCAAAGGCGAGGAAGGCGGCCGCCACTGTCCATTCGCGTCGCATAGCGAAACCTCCGCTGTCCAAGTCCACCGAGACGCAACAACGCTGCCAGCGGCCTCGCGGGCGAATCGGGTGTCATTCCTCCGAAAGCCATCGTCGCGCGGCCTGACCGTCCTGTCCAGAGCGCGTGTCCGGCGTCCTCGCGATGAGACGCGTGGCGGGACGGGAGCGGCGTGAGCGTCAGCGGTGCCGGGATCCGCCCGTGCGCGGCGATGTCCCGGCGGTCGTGCCGGCCAGCCACGACCGTGGGTCAATCGCCAGCCGCCGGGCGGCCCTGATACACTCCGGATCCCGGCCGCGCTCGCGATCTGACGCCCGGTGCCCGCTGGATCTCCCGCGGCTGTTCCCGTCGTGCCCGGCCGCATTGGCGCTCTGTCCGCATCCCATGCCGCACGCCACCACCGTTCTCGCCGTCCGCCACCAGGGCCGGTCCGTGCTCGCCAGCGACGGGCAGGTCACCCTGGGGGCCATCGTCATGAAGGAATCGGCGCGCAAGGTGCGCCGGCTCTATCACGACCGCGTGCTGGCTGGCTTCGCCGGCAGTGCGGCCGACTCCTTCGCGCTGTTCGCCCGCTTCGAAACCAAGCTGGAGGAGTATCGTGGGAACCTGGCCCGGGCCGCCGTCGAGCTGGCGCGCGACTGGCGCACCGACCGTTACCTGCGGCGCCTGGAGGCGATGCTGATCGTCATGGACGCCCAGTCCACGCTGCTGCTGTCGGGCACCGGCGATCTCATCGAGCCCGACGATGACGTGGTGGCGATCGGCTCGGGGGGACCCTACGCGCTGGCGGCGGCCCGCGCGCTCATCCGCCATTCCACGCTCAACGCCCGCGCCATCACCGAGGAGGCGATGCGCATCGCGGCCGGGCTCTGCATCTACACCAACGATCGTCTCTCGATCGAGGAGTTGTGAACGCGTCGCGCGCCTCCGCCATGCCGATCATCCTGCCCGAGCACCTCGAAGGTTCCGCCGACACGCTCACGCCGCGACAGATCGTGGCCGAGCTCGACAAGCATGTCGTCGGCCAGCGCGCGGCCAAGCGGGCGGTCGCGATCGCGTTGCGCAACCGCCTGCGCCGCCAGCGCCTGCCGCCGGAACTCGCCGACGAAGTGGCGCCGAAGAACATCCTGATGATCGGCCCCACCGGCGTGGGCAAGACCGAGATCGCCCGGCGCCTCGCCCGGCTCACGCGTTCGCCCTTCGTGAAGGTGGAGGCGTCGAAGTTCACCGAGGTCGGCTACGTCGGCCGTGACGTCGAGTCGATGGTGCGCGACCTCGTCGAACGGGCGATCGAGATGGTGCGCGAGCAGCGCACGACAGAGGTGCGCGAGAAGGCGCGGGCCGCCGCCGAGGAGCGGCTGCTCGACGTCCTGCTGCCGCCGCTGCCGCCTCCCGTGCCCGGCACGGCCGAGGATCCCGGCGTCCGCGACCAGGCGCAGAAGACGCGCGAGTGGTTCCGCGAGCAGCTGCGCGAGGGCCGGCTCGATCACCGGTCGGTCGAAATCGAGGTGCGCGACACCGCCACGCCGCAGTTCGAGATCGTCAGCGGTTCATCGGTGGAGGAGATCGGCATCAACCTCAAGGACATGGTTCCGGGCTTCTTCCAGGGGCGGACCCGGCGCCGCAAGCTGCCGGTGCCCGAGGCGCTCGAACATCTCGCGCGCGAGGAGGAAGGGCGGCTCGTCGACATGGAGAGCGTGGCGAAGGCCGCCATCGCGAGGGTGGAGCAGTCGGGCATCATCTTCGTGGACGAGATCGACAAAATCGCGGGGCGGGAGGGCGGTCACGGCCCCGACGTGAGCCGCGAGGGCGTGCAGCGCGACCTGCTGCCCATCGTCGAGGGCACGACCGTGAACACCAAGCATGGGCTCGTGCGCACCGACCACGTGCTGTTCATCGCGGCGGGCGCCTTCCACGTCTCGAAGCCCTCGGACCTGATTCCGGAACTGCAGGGCCGCTTCCCGATCCGCGTGGAGCTGGAGGCGCTCGGGCGCGACGACTTCGTCCGGATCCTCACCGAACCGCGCAGCGCGCTGATCAAGCAGTACATGGCGCTGCTCGAGACCGAGGGCGTCGCGCTCACCTTCACGCCCGGGGCCATTGCCACCATCGCCGAACTGGCCGCCCAGGTCAACGATCGCACCGAGAACATCGGCGCCAGGCGCCTGCACACGGTGATGGAGCGGCTGCTCGACGAGGTCTCGTTCGAGGCGCCCGACCTCACGGAGAGATCGATTACCATTGACGAGTCTTACGTGACCCGGATGCTCGCCGACATCGTTCGCGACGAGGATCTCTCGCGCTTCGTCCTGTGACCCGCCGCCGCATTTCCGCGCCTGCCGTCCCCGCCCTGCTCGCGCTCGCCGTGGCCGTGGGGTGCGGCAAGAAGGGGCCGCCGCTGGCGCCGCTGCAGGTGGCGCCGGCCCGCGTGGAGGACCTCACCGCCCGGCGCCTGGGCGACGACGTGTACCTGCGGTTCACGGTGCCATCGGCCAATACCGACGGCAAGCGGCCGGCCGACATCGTCGACGTGGAAGCGCTGGCGCTCACCGGCGAGCCGGTGGACGTCAACGGCGAGAGTCTCGACGCGCGGCGGCTGATGCTCGAGGTGAAACAGGTCGCGCGCCTCGAGATCCAGCCGCCGCCTCCGCCCGAGACCGGCGAAGAGCGCGAGCGCCGGATGAAGGAAGAAGACGAGCGGCACGCGCGGGGCGAGCCGCCGCCTCCGCCGCCCGTGGCACCGCCCGATCCCCGGCCGAAACAGGGCGAGATCGTGACGATGGCCGAGCGGTTGCGGCCCGAGGTGCTCGTACCCTACGTGCCGCACCTGGGGCGGAAGCGCCCGGAACTCCGGCGCGTCCCGTCGATCGATGATCGTGAGTGGCCCATGCCGCCCGTGCACCTCGATCCGGCGCCGCTGCGTCGGGTCTACATCGCCGTCGGCCGGTCGAAGAAGGGCCGTGCCGGTCCGCCGTCGGCGCGCGTCGGCGTGCCGCTCATCGATCTGCCGCCCACGCCTCCGGAACCTGTCCTGCGCCACACCGAGTCGGCGATCGTCGTCGAGTGGACGCACCCGGCGGGCGTGCGGCTGCCGATCGTGCAGCCGGTCGAGGATCCCGACTCGCGGCCGGTGCGCCTGCTGATGCCGGGCCGTCCGCCGCACACCTTCAATGTCTACGAGTCGACGCCTGGCGCCTTGCCGCCGGAACCCGGCGCGAGCATGCCGGCCGCGCCCCAGCCGCTGAACGCCGCGCCGCTGTCGGCCGCGGTGTTCGAGGACACGCGCATGCAGTTCGGCGTGGAGCGCTGTTACGTGGTGCGGACCGTCGAGGCGGCGGCCAACGTCACCGTGGAGAGCCCTGCGTCGCCGGCCGCCTGCATCACGCCCACCGACGTGTTCCCGCCGGCCGCGCCGAAGAACCTGGCCGCCGTGGGGAGCGAGGGCGCGATCAACCTGATCTGGGAGGCGAACACCGACAGCGATCTCGCGGGCTACATCGTCCTGCGCGGCGAGGCGGGTGGCGCCGGTCCGCTGACGGCCATCACGCCGGCGCCCATCCGGGAGACCACCTATCGCGACACCGCGGTCGTGGCCGGCACGCGGTACGTGTACGCGATCGTGGCGGTGGACACGGCCACGCCGCAGAACGTGAGCGTCGAGAGCAACCACGTGGAGGAGACGGCCCGATGACGGTTTCGCGCCGGATCTGGCGGATCGAGGTGGACGGCAGGCCCCGGCACGTCGTCGAGGAACCCGCCGCTGGAGGCGGTGCGTCGGCCGCCCGGCTCGTCGAGGGTGATCTGTTCGGCGAGTGGCAGCCGGGACCGGAGATCGAACTCGCGGGCCGGCGCCTGCTGGCGCCGGTAGCGCCCGGCAAGGTGATCGGCATCGGCCTGAACTACCGCGATCACGCGCTCGAACGCGGCAAACCGGTGCCGTCGCAGCCGCTCGTGTTCCTGAAGCCGCCAAGCGCGGTCATCGGGCACGGCGCGCCGATCGTGCTGCCGCCCGGCGTGGGCCGGGTGGATCACGAGGCCGAACTCGGCGTGGTGATCGGCCGCCGCGCGACGCGCGTGACCGCCGGGGAAGCACGCGCCTGCGTGTTCGGCCTGACGTGCGTCAACGACGTCACCGCGCGGGCGCTGCAGGATCGCGGCGTCCAGTTCAGCCACGCGAAGGGCTACGACACGTTCGCCCCGATCGGGCCCTGCGTGGTCATGGGGCTCGACGCGCGTGCGGCGGGCGGAGGCGAGGGCCTCACGGTGGAGGGCCTGGTCAACGGCGTCGTGCGCCAGCGATCGACCACCGCGCAGCTGATCTTCCCGATCGACGAACTGATCGCCTGCATATCGGCGATCATGACGCTGGAACCCGGCGACGTCATCGCCACGGGGACCCCGGCCGGCATCGGGCCGCTCGCCGCGGGCGACACCGTGACCGTGCGCGTCGAGGGCGTGGGCGCGCTCACCAACCCGGTGACGGCCGGCTGAGGCACGCTGGCCGCAGACCGACGAGCATCGCGGCAGAGGCCGCCGAGGAGCAGAGAGCATGAAGTTCTTCATCGACACGGGCAACCTGAACGAGATCGAGTCGCTGGTGCCGCTCGGCATCGTCGACGGCATCACGACGAACCCGTCGCTGCTGGCGCGGGAGGTGGCCGAACCCAGGGCGCACCTCAAGCGCATCTGCGAGATCGTGAAGGGGCCCGTGAGCGCCGAGGTCGTGGCCACCGACGCGGAGGGCATGATCCGCGAGGGGCGCGAACTGGCGGCCATCGACGAGCACATCGTGATCAAGGTGCCGTTCACCAGGGAGGGCATGAAGGCGTGCCGGGCGCTGTCGCAGGAAGGCCACCGCGTGAACGTGACGCTCGTGTTCTCGCCGACCCAGGCACTGATGTCCGCCAAGCTGGGCGCGGCGTACGTGAGCCCGTTCGTGGGGCGGCTGGACGACATCGCGACGCCCGGCATGCAACTGGTCGAGGAGATCGTGGACATCTTCGACAACTACGAGTTCGGCACGCAGGTCCTCGTCGCCAGCGTGCGGTCGCCGATGCACGTGGTGGCGGCCGCGCGGATGGGCGCCGATGTGTGCACCTGCCCGGCGGCGGTCATCGAGGCGATGATCAGGCACCCGCTCACCGACGCCGGGATCGATCGGTTCCTGAAGGACTGGGCGAAGGCGCAGGAAGCGCTGGCGGCCCGGAAGTGACGCCGGCCGCCTGAGTCAGGCCCGGCCATCGGCCAGCGGCCGAGCGCAAACGGAGCACTGCCGATCATGAACCCGCGAGACACGCTCGAGGCCCTCGATCGCCAGGCCGAACTGGGCGGCGGCGAGGACCGCATCCAGCGCCAGCACGCCGCGGGCAAGCTCACCGCGCGCGAGCGCATCGAACTGCTGTTCGACCCGGGGAGCTTCCAGGAGGTCGACAAGTTCGTGACGCACCGCTGCCGCGACTTCGACCTGGACGGCCAGCTCGTGCCCGGCGACGGGGTCATCGCCGGCCGCGGGCGCATCGAGGGCCGGCTGGCCTACGCCTTCGCACAGGACTTCACGGTGTTCGGCGGCTCGATGTCGGAGACCAACGCCGCGAAGATCTGCAAGATCATGGATCTCGCCATGAAGATGGGCGCGCCGGTGATCGGTCTCAACGACAGCGGCGGCGCGCGCATCCAGGAAGGCGTGCTCTCGCTCGGCGGCTATGCCGACATCTTCCTGCGCAACACGCTCGCCTCGGGCGTCGTGCCGCAGATCTCGGCCATCATGGGGCCGTGCGCGGGCGGCGCCGTCTACTCGCCGGCCATCACCGACTTCAGCGTGATGGTGCAGGACACGAGCTACATGTTCGTGACCGGTCCGGACGTGATCAAGTCGGTCACCCACGAGGAGGTCACCAAGGAGGAACTCGGCGGCGCCTCCACGCACAACATGAAGAGCGGCGTGGCGCACTTCGCCGTCGCCAGCGACCGCGAGTGCCTCTCGCTCATCCGCGATCTGCTCGGGTTCCTCCCCTCCAACAACCTCGAGGATCCGCCCGTGGCGGCCACCGGCGACCCGGTGACCCGCGAGCCGGAGGCGCTCGACACGATCGTGCCGGAGAACCCAAACCACCCCTACGACATGGCGGACGTCATCCGGCTCGTCGTCGACGATGGGGCGCTGCTGGAAGTGCACGAGCAGTTCGCCCGCAACATCCTGGTCGGGTTCGCGCGGCTGGGCGGACGTCCGGTGGGCATCGTCGCCAACCAGCCGGCGCACCTCGCCGGCTGCCTCGACATCGACGCCTCGGTGAAGGGCGCGCGCTTCGTGCGGTTCTGCGACGCGTTCAACATCCCGCTGGTCGTCTTCGAGGACGTGCCGGGGTTCCTGCCGGGCACCGTCCAGGAGTGGGGCGGCATCATCCGCAACGGCGCGAAGCTGCTCTACGCGTTCGCCGAGGCGACGGTGCCGAAGGTGACCGTCATCACCCGCAAGGCCTACGGCGGCGCCTACTGCGTGATGGCGAGCAAGCACATCCGCACCGACGTGAACCTGGCGTGGCCCACCGCCGAGGTCGCGGTGATGGGGCCCGAGGGCGCCGTCAGCATCCTCTACAAGCGCGAGATCGACGCCGCGGTCGACCCGGCCGCCCTGCGGGCGCAGAAGATCGCCGAGTTCCGCGAGAAGTTCGCCAACCCCTACGTGGCGGCCAGCCATGGTTTCGTCGACGAGGTGATCCTGCCGCGCAAGACGCGGGTGAAGGTGATTGCGGCACTGGCCAGCCTCGTCGACAAGCGCGACCGCAACCCGCCGAAGAAGCACGGCAACATCCCGCTGTGAGAGCCATGCAGAAGGTCCTGATCGCCAATCGCGGCGAGATCGCCATCCGCGTGATGCGTGCGTGCCGTGACATGGGACTCGAGACGGTGGCCGTGTACTCGGATGCCGATCGCGCGTCGCCGCACGTGCGCTACGCCGACGAGGCCAGGCACCTCGGACCGAGTGCCGCCGCTGAGAGCTACCTGCGGATCGACCGCCTGATCGACGCCGCGCGTGACAGCGGCGCCGACGCGGTGCACCCGGGCTACGGGTTCCTGGCCGAGAACGAGGAGTTCGCGGCCGCGTGCCGCGACGCGGGCCTCGTGTTCATCGGGCCCACGCCGGAGGCGATCGCGCTGATGGGGAGCAAGACGGCGGCGCGGCGCACGGCGCTGACCGCCGGGGCGCCGGTGGTGCCCGGCACCGAGACGCCGCTGCCGGCTTCGATGCACGACGCCCAACTGGCCGAGATCGCCGCCGGCATCGGCTACCCGCTGCTCGTGAAGGCGGTGGCCGGCGGCGGCGGCAAGGGCATGCGCGTGGTGTCGAATCCGGCCGATCTGCCCAACGCGGAGCGCGCGGCGCGATCCGAGGCGGGCACCGCTTTCGGCGACTCCGACATCTACTTCGAGCGCCGCATCCTGCACGCGCGTCACGTGGAGATCCAGCTGCTGGCCGACCAGCATGGCACGGTAGTGCCGTTCGTCGAACGGGAGTGCTCCATCCAGCGGCGGCACCAGAAGGTGATCGAGGAGTCGCCCTCACCGGTGGTGACGCCGGCCCTGCGTGGCCGCATGGCGGCGGCCGCCGCCGCCGTGGCGCGCGCGGCCGGCTACACCAACGCCGGCACCATCGAGTTCCTCCTCGACGAAGGCGGCCACTTCTACTTCCTCGAGATGAACACGCGCCTGCAGGTGGAGCACCCGGTCACCGAGATGGTGACGGGCCTCGACCTGGTGCAGTGGCAGATCCGCATCGCGCGCGGCGAGCGGCTCACCGTGGACCCGGCGCGCGCGCTCACGCCCTGGGGCCACGCGATCGAGTGCCGCATCTACGCCGAGGATCCCGATCAGGGGTTCCTGCCCTCGCCCGGGCGCATCCTGTGCCTGCACGTGCCGTCGGGGCCCGGCATCCGCCGCGACAGCGGCGTCGAGGCGGGCTTCGAGGTGCCGATTCACTACGACTCGATGATTGCCAAGCTCGTGGCGTGGGGCGAGGACCGCGGGCAGGCGATCGCGCGGCTCCGCCGCGCGCTCTCGGAATACCAGGTGCGGGGCATCAAGACGACGATCCCGTTCTTCCAGTGGATTCTGGCCACCGACGCCTTCGCCCGCGGCGAGTTCCACACCACGTACCTCGACGAGTTGCTGCTGGCCCGCCGGGGCCAGGCGTTCGTGGCCGCGCCGGAGGTCGCCGAGGACCTCGCCGTGCTGGCCGTGGCGCTGCGGTCGTACCTGCGCGCGCACGGCAGCGCGGGGCCCGCGCTGCCTTCGAGTGCGGCGGCGCCGGCGCGCCCCGACAGCTGGCGCCGCGCGGGCCGGCTGCAGGGACTGCGACCGGCGTGAGCCGGCGGGAGAACGCCAGCCCATGACCTTCGAAATCGAGATCAGCGGCCGTCTGCGCGAGGTGCGCGTCGAACGTGACGGACCGTCGCCGCACCGGTTCCGCGTGACCGTCGACGGCAGGCCGCACGAGGTGGACACGGTGGCCGTCGAGGACGACACCCTCTCGCTCGTACTGCCGGCCATGGGACACGCGAGCTACGAGATCGGGTTCGCCGACGGGTTGTTGCCCAACGACGTGACGGTGTACACACACGGCGGCACGCTGCACGCGGTGGTCAACGGCCGCCGGTCGCGCGGTGGCGCCCGGGCGGCGGCGACGGGCGAGCAGCGGGTGCACGCGCCGATGCCCGGACGCGTGCTGCGGGTGCTGGCAAGACCAGGCGACGAGGTGGCCGCCCGGCAGCCGCTCGTCGTCGTCGAGGCGATGAAGATGGAGAACGAACTGTCGGCGCCCCGCGCGGGCCGCGTGAAGGACGTGGTCGTGCAGGAAGGGGTGTCGGTGGAGGCCGGCCGGCTGCTCGTGATCGTGGAGTGACGACGCGGTGGAACCCCGCCCCGACCCCCAGACGCCGGCGACAGGCGCGCCGGAGCCCGCGGGTGCGGCCGCGCCGCCGCGGCGTGTGGGCGCGCGCCTCTGGCGGATCGTGCGACGCACGACGCTGGTGGCGGTGTCGCTGGCGACGGGGGCCGTCGTGGCCGCGCTCTCGATCGACTGGGGCCCGTCCCTGCGCGCCCGCGCCGAGCAGGAGGCCTCCCGGCTGATCGAGCGGCCGATGCACATCGGCCGGCTCTCGACCAGCCTGCTGCGCGGCCGTTTCGTGCTCGAGGACGTCCGGATCGAGGGCCTCACCGCCGCGGACGAGCCCTTCCTGGAGGCCCGCCGTCTCGTCGTGGAGTTCCCCTGGTGGACGGCGATCTCGCGCGAGATCTACATCCGGTCGATCACGATGACCGACTGGAAGATGTGCGTCGAGACCTATCCCGACGACCGCCACAGCTTCATTCACATCCCCACCCCGCAGCGCGACCCCGGGCAGCCGCGCCGCTTCGTCACCACCGTGCAACTGGTGCGCGCCACGCGCGGCGAGTTCACCTACCGCGATCACGGCACGCCGTGGAGTACCGTCGCACGCAACCTCGACATCACCGTGGCGAAGCTCGCCGACTACCGCGGCGAGTTCCGCTTCTCGGGCGGCACGATCGCCATCCAGGACTACGTGCCGATGTGGGCCAACGCCTACGCGACCTTCCGCATCGACGACGGGCGCGTGCTGCTGGACCGCATCGATCTCGACACCGACGGCGCCGAGTCGAGGGTCACCGGCGTGGTGAACCTCGCGCACTGGCCGGAGCAGACCTACCAGGTGGCGTCGCAGGTGCACCTGCCGCGACAGAAGGAGATCTGGTGGGCGCAGCAGGACTTCACGCTCTCGGGGGATGCCGAGTTCCGCGGCACCTTCGCGCTGTTCAAGGGCGGGCGCGACCTGACCGGCACGTTCCGCAGCGCGGAGATGGGGATCAACGCCTACCGGTTCCCGGGCTTCACCGGCGCGCTGCGGTGGCTGCCCGATCGCTTCGAGGTGACCGACGCGGCGTCGGGCTTCTACGGCGGCCGCCTGAGGCTTCTCTACACGATGGCGCCGCTCGGCCGCGACGACGAGCCCGCGGTGGCCACGCTCGACACGGCCTACGCGGACGTCGACCTGCGGACGCTCACCGAGTTCCTGCGGCTTCCGGGCATGCGTCTCGCGGGGCGGGCCACGGGCCGCAACGTCCTGCGCTGGCCGCTGGGGCACTGGTCCGGCCGTACCGGGGAGGGGCGCCTGCGCGCCGATCCGCCCGAGGGCGTGACGCTCATGTCGCGCCAATCCACGGATGCGCTGGCCGCGGCCTACGACGCACGCGGCCTCGAGGTAGGGCCGTTCGACCCGCACCCGTTGCCGGCGGCCCTGGCCGTGGGCGGAGAGATCTCCTACACGATCGGGCCCGGCGGCATCGCGCTGGCCCCCAGTTGGGCGGCGACGGCACTCACCTTCGTCGCCTTCGAGGGCACGACGGATTACGGGAGCGCCTCGCGCATCCCGTTCCACGTCACCAGTGGCGACTGGCAGGAGAGCGACCGCGTGCTCACCGGCATCATCATGGCCGTGACCGGATCCTCGCACGCGGTGCCGGTGGGCGGCGTGGGCACCTTCGACGGCGTCATGCTCGGCGCCTTCGGCGATCCGCGCGTCGAGGGCCGTTTCTCCGGCGAGCGCATGCGCGCCTGGGACGTGACGTGGGGCGCCGCCGCCGCCCAGCTCGTCGTCGAGGACAGCTACGCCCACATCGAGAGCGCCGTCATCACCAAGGGCGGCGGACGGATGGACGTGTCGGGCAGGTTCTCGCTCGGGTACCCGCGCGAGGACGGCGGCGAGGAGTTCGATGCACGCGTGACGATCGCCGGGTGGGACCTCGTCGACCTCCGGCACGCGTTCGTGCTCGACGACTATCCCGTCACGGGCGATGTGTCGGGCGACTTCCACGTCTACGATCGCTATGAAGGACCGCAGGGCTTCGGCCGGCTGGACCTGGAGCGCGGCGTCGCCTACGGCGAGCGTTTCGATCGCGGCTCGGCGGGCCTCACCTTCGACGGCGCCGGCGTGCGCCTCGACGGCCTCGAGATCCGGAAGTCGAGCGGACGTGTCACCGGCGCGGCCTACGTGGCGTGGGCCGGCACCTACTCGTTCAACGCCGACGGCCGCGCCATCCCGATGGAATCGGTGGACGCGGTCGCCTATCCGCGGGCGCCGCTGTCGGGCTCGCTGTTCTTCTCGGCCTCGGGTTCGGGCGCCTTCGCGATGCCGCGCTACGAGGTGAAGGGGCGCATCGAGGACCTGTTCGTCGCCGACGAGGGCGTGGGCGACGTCACCGGCGCGCTGTCGGTGCGCGACCAGACGCTGACGATCGACGTGCTCGAGGTGGCTTCTTCCCGCCTGGCCGTCTCGGGCTGGGGGCGCATCGCGCTCACGCAGGAATCGGATGCCGACCTGCGCTTCCGCGTCACCGGCACATCGCTCGATCCCTACCTGCGGGCGCTGCAGCCGGGCCTCTCACCGTACACGACGGCCGTCGTCAGCGGCACGCTGCGGGTGTTCGGCGAGCTGCGCAATCCCGACCACCTGCGCGCCACGGCGACGGTCGACGACGCGGACCTGCGCCTGTTCGACTATCGCCTGCGCAACGACGGTCCCGTACGGCTGGCGCTGGACCATCGCGTGGCGCGTCTGGATCAGTTCCGGCTCGTGGGTGACGGCACCCAGCTCGAGCTGATGGGCGAGGTCAACCTCGCGGACCAGCGCATCGCGCTGCGCGGCCTCGGCGACGCCAACCTCGGCATCCTCCAGGGCGTCATGCGCGACGTGCGCAGCGCCGGCGCGGCCGAGGTGCAGGTGGACGTGCGCGGGACGCTGTCGGCACCGATCATCAACGGATCGGCGACGATCACCAACGGCCGCCTGCGGCACTTCGCGCTGCCGCACGCGCTGGAGGCGCTGAACGGCCGCGTCGAATTCGATCGCGGCGGCCTGCGCCTCGATGGCCTCACGGGCACGCTTGGCGGCGGCGACGTGTGGGTCGGCGGCCGGGTCGGGTTTCGCGGCTTCCTGCCGTCGGAGTTCAGCGTCGCGGCGACGGGCCGCGGCATGCGGCTGCGCTATCCCGAGGGCTTCCGTTCGACGGTGGACACCGATCTCGCGCTGCGCGGCGAGGTGACCGCGCCGGTGCTCTCGGGCACCGTCACGATCCGGAGCGCCGTCTACGAGCGCACGTTCGATCCCGGCGCGGCCAGCCTGTTTGGCGGCGCCGGCACGGCCGGCGGCGAGACGCGCCCGCTCGCCCCGGTGGCCGCCACGCCCTCGGGCATCCCGGTGCGCTTCGACGTGCGCATCCTCGCGCCGGGCACGCTGCGCATCGAGAACCGCGCGGCCCGCCTGCTCTCGACCGCCGAGCTCACCCTGCGCGGCACCTACGACCGCCCGCAACTCTTCGGCCGCGTCGAGGTGACGCGCGGCGAGGTGTTCTTCGAGGGCAACCGTTACCAGGTGACGCGCGGCGTCGTGGACTTCGCCAACGCGCAGAAGATCGAGCCCTTCTTCGACGTGGAGGCGGAGACGCGCGCCCGCGTGCCGGGCCAGATCTACCGCGTCGTCTTCCACGTGACCGGCGTGCCCGATCGCTTCGTGTTCGACCTGACGTCGGACCCGCCGCTGGCGCCCGTCGACATCCTCGCCCTGCTGCTCGGCGACACCCGCGACCCGCAGAATGCCGAGCTGCGCGAGCTGCGCACGCCGGGCCGCAGCGAGCAGGAGGTGATCGCCGCCGGCGCCACCCGCCTGCTCGCGAGCCCGATCTCCAGCGAGGTCGGCCGCGTCGTCGAGCAGACGCTCGGCGTCGACACGGTGCAGATCTCGCCGTCGCTGGGCGACATCTCGGCGCTGCAGTCGGCACGCCTGAACCCGTCGGCGAGGTTCACCGTCGGCAAGCGCCTGTCGGATCGCCTGTACCTCACCTATTCGCGCGCCCTCAGCACGTCGTCGCGCGACCAGATCATCCTCGTCGAGTACACGCAGAGCGACCGGCTGGCGTGGATCGTCTCGCAGAACGAGGACCGCACCTACGCCCTGGACGTGCGCGTGCGGCACGTGTTCTGATGCGCGCGTTCCACGTGGTCGCGCTCCTGATGGCCGTGGCCGGCGCCGCGGCGCCGGCGGCCGCCCAGCCGGCCATCGACGCGCTGCTCGACCGACCCATCGCAACGGTCGTCGTCGTGGCCGATGGCCACGATCTGGCGGATCCGGCCGTGTTGGCGCTCATCGACACGCGTGCGGGCCAGCCGCTCGACATGGCCGCGGTACGCCGCACCCTGCACGCCCTGGCGGCGCTCGAGCGCTTCGACGACATCACCGTGGAGGCGACAGACACGCCGGCAGGCCTCGCCCTGCGCTACGTCGTCTCGCGGGTGAGGCAGATCGACGCCATCGACTTCCGCGGCGATCGCGGCGTGAGCGCCGGCACCCTCCGGCAGGCGCTCACCGAACGCTATGGCCGGGAGCCGGCCCCGGGGCGTGGTCCGGAGATGGTGTCCACGCTCGTGGAGGCGCTCGTCGCCGCCGGATTCCTCGACGCCGCCGTCACCTACCGCATCGCCGAACGCGGCGGCACGGCGGCCACGCTCATCTTCGACGTGCGGGCCGGACCACGATTCCGGATCGGCCTGGTGAAGGTGGCCGGGAACCCTGCGGGGGACGACGCGCGCCTGCTGGAGCGGCTGCGCGCGACGCAGGGCCGCGAATGGCGGGCCTCGGAGATGGCCCGGCGCGTGGAGGCCGAGATCCAGCGGCTGCGCGCCCAGGGCCACTACGAGGCGCGGCTGACGGTGACGCCGACGCGCCAGCCCGGCGAGCCCCGCGTCGATCTCGTCGTGACGGTGGACGCGGGACCGCTGGTCGATCTCGTCTTCGAGGGAGATCCCCTGCCGCGCTCCCGGCTCGATGAACTGGTGCCGATCCGCCGCGAGGGATCCGTCGACGAGGACCTGCTCGAGGACTCGCGCCGCCGCGTGGAAGAGTTCCTCAGGAACGAAGGCTACTGGCAGGCGTCAGCCGATTATCGCCGGAGCGAGACGGACGGGCGTTTGCGAATCGTCTTCGGCGTCCACCGCGGCCCCGTCTACGAAGTGGGCCGGGTGGAGGTCCACGGCGTCGTGGAAGCCCCGCTGGCCGAGGTCGACGCCCTGGTGCTGTCGCGGCAGGGGCGCCCGTTCGTCGAGACGCGTCTCGACGCCGACGTGGCGGCGATCCGGCAGTTCTACCAGGCTCGCGGTCACGCCGGCGTGCGCGTCACCCGAACGATCGATGAGGTGGCCGGCACGGCGGCGGGTGCGCCGCGACGGGTCGATCTCGCCATCACCGTCGAGGAAGGGCCGATCGCGCGCGTGGGCACCATCGTCCTGGAGGGGCCGCGGGCGCTGGACGAGGCGACGGTGCGCACGGCGATGCGTCTGGCGCCCGACGGACCGTTCTTCGCGCCCGCGCTGGAAGCCGACCGCGCCGCGATCGAACTGCTCTACCTGAATCGCGGCTATCCGGACGCGGTGGTGCGCGCGGCCGCCAGCCCCGCGGCAGACGGCACGCGCGTCGATCTCACCTACGGGATCGACGAAGGACAGCCTGCGATCGTGGATCACGTGATCGTCACGGGCAACGCGCGGACGAACGCGGCCACGATCCTGCGCGAAGCGCAGATCGCCGCCGGCCGCGCGGTGGGCCTCGGCGACCTGGAGGCCGCCCAGCGCCGCATTGCCGCCCTCGGCCTCTTCCGTCGCGTCCGCATTGACACGCTGCGCGACGCGGCGACCGGCGTCGTCGACGTCGTGATCGCGGTGGAGGAGAACGCGGCCACGACGCTCGGCTACGGCGCGGGGCTCGAGGGCGGGCGGCGGCTGCGGCGCGAGGACGTCACCGGCGCCGCCGTCGAGCGACTGGAGTTCGCGCCCCGGGGGTTCTTCGAGGTGGGCCGGCGGAACCTCTGGGGCAAGAATCGCAGTGTCAACCTGTTTGCCCGGGCCAGCCTGCGCCAGGCGCCGGGATCGGTGGGCGATCCCGCTCCCGGCGGCTTCGGGCTCTACGAATACCGCGTGATCGCGTCCTTCCGCGAGCCGCACGCCTTCGGCGGCGGCGCCGACGCGGGCGTGTCGGCACTGATCGAACAGGCCATCCGGTCGTCGTTCAGCTACCGGCGGCGGTCGGTGAACGCCGATCTCACACGGCGCACCGCCCGCGGCCTCACGCTGATTGCGCGCTACTCGTACGGCGACACCAACGTCTACGAGCAGCGCTACGGCCCGTCGGACAAGCCGCTGATCGACCGCTTGTTCCCGCAGGTGACGCTGTCGACGCTGGCCGGCGTGCTCGCCCGCGACACCCGTGACGACGCCATCGATCCCACGCGCGGCACGGTGATCGGGATCGAAGGCGACCTGGCCACCCGCACGCTCGGGTCTGAGGTCGGCTACGTCAAGACGTTTGCGCAGGGCTTCCTCTACCGGCGGGTGCCCGGCACGCGGCTCGTGGTCGCCGGCGGCCTGCGGCTGGGACTGGCCACGGGCTTCTCGCGCCAGGTGCCGCGCGTCGACGACCAGGGCCGGCCGGTCCTGGATCCCGACGGCCAGCCGCTGATCGACACCGTGCGCGATCTGCCGGCGAGCGAGCGCTTCTACGCCGGCGGCGACAGCACGGTGCGTGGCTTCGCGCTGGACCGGCTCGGGGACCGCGACACGATCGACGTTGACGGGTTCCCGACCGGCGGTGACGCCGTGATCATCGCCAACGCCGAGCTGCGCTTCCCGGTGACCCGTACGCTGGGCGGCGTGGCGTTCCTCGATGGCGGCAACGTGTTCGCGCGCATGCGGCAGATGGACCTCGGCCGCGTGCGCGGGGCGGCGGGGTTCGGCGTGCGCTACAAGTCGCCCATCGGGCCGCTGCGGTTCGACGTGGGCTTCAAGCTGGATCCGCGGATCCTGGGCAACGGCCGTCGGGAGCGCCGCTATGCGCTGCACATCAGCATCGGCCAGGCATTCTGACCCCGGCTCGCCGTGCGCCGGCGCGCGTCTCGCCTGGCTGCTCTGGGCGTGCCTGATCGCGCTGCCGGCCGTCGCCGGCGGCGAAATCGTGGATCGCATCGTCGCGATCGTGGACCGGCAGGTGATCACGCTGTCCGACGTGCGCGCGGCCCTCGACCTCGGGCTGATCGAGGCGGCCGACGAGACGGCGGCGCGCGATGCGCTGGTCGAGCGCGCGCTGATGCTGGCGGAGGTGTCGAGGTACGCGCCGCCGCTGCCAGCCGAGGTCCCGGACACTCGACTGGAGGCGATCCGCGCCCGCCTCGGACGTGAGGCGCTGGAGGCGACGCTGCGCCGCACGGGCCTCAGCCTCGACTGGCTCCGCCTCACGCTCCGCCAGGACGCCCTCATCCAGAGCTACCTCGACCAGCGGTTCGACGTGACGGCCATGCCAACCGACGAACAGGTGGAGGCCTTCTATCGGGAACGACGTCACACGTTCGTCGACGCGACCGGGGCGGAACTGCCCATGGAGGCGGCGCTGCCCATCGCGCACGCGCAACTGACCGCCAGCCGGCGTTCGCGGCTCGTCGCCGAGTGGCAGGCCGATCTCCGCCGGCGGGCGCAGATCTCGGTGCGATCTCCCCGGCCATGACCGACAGCGCGTCGAGCCCGGCCGTCGCCGACCCGCTCGTCATCGTCACCGTGCGCCGACTGCTGGCGCTGGCGGCGCTGGGCTTCGTGGCGCTGTACCTCGCGCCGTCCTGGCTGGGCGAGCGGGAGCTGCCGTGGGGCGTCCGGGCGGCGTGGCCGCTGGCCGCGCTGCTCGCCGCGCGGTGGCCCACTGCGTCGTGGCTCGCGTTCGTCGTGGGCGCGCCGCTGCTGCCGATCGTGCCGGAGCTGCGCGGCTGGCCGCCGGTCTCGCTGCTGGCGATGTGGCTGTTCGCGCTGCTGGTGCCCGCCTGGGTGCGCGTGGCGTGGCGCGGCGAACGTCGCGTGCTCGACCACTGGCCCGCGCTCTATCTGCTGCTCGCCTTCGCGGCGCTCGTGGCGGCGCTGGCGCCGCTGGCCGCGGGTGACCGTGGGCCGGCCGGCTTCTTCCTGGACCTGCAGCACTTCCTGCGCAACGACCTCGTGGAGCTGACCGGGCAGCGACATCTCTTCGCATCGGTGCTCGCGTGGCTCGTCATGGCCGAAGGCGTCGGCATGGCGTGGCTCGCCGCGCGCTTCCTGCGCCAGCGGGGAGAGGATGGACCGGTCTGGCTGGCCTCGGCGGTCGCCGCCGGCGGCACGCTGGTGGCGGCGTGGGGCGTCCGCCAGTGGTGGCTGCGGGACAACCTGCTGCCCTTCTGGCGTGAGTTCGACCCGTTCATCGTGCGGGTGAACGCCAGCTTCACCGACGTCAACGCGTTCGGCAGCTACCTGGCCGGCACGATCGTCGTCACCCTGGGGCTGGCCGCCGCCGCACGCGGCCGCGCGCGGGCGGGGTGGGCGGCGGCGGCGCTGGTGATGGTGGCGGCCGCGATCTTCACCGCGTCGCGGATGGCGTGGGTGGCGATGGTGGTGGGGGGGCTGGTCTACCTCGTGCTGGCCGATCGCGCCGGTGCGTGGGTGCGCCCGATGCCGTGGAAGACCAGGCGCGGCCGGCGGATGCTCGCCGTGGCGGCGCTCGCGGCCGCCGCAGGACTGGCTGGCCTCACGGGGTACGCCACGTCCGTCGACGCGCGCCACGTCCAGCAGCGCTCCTATCTGGACACCGTGCTCTCCACGCTCAACCTGCGGGTCGCGCCCGCCGACAAGCTCAAGGGCCGCCTGCCGCTGTGGGTGGCCGCCTGCCACATGATCGAGGCGCGCCCGCTGACGGGCATCGGCCTCGGCCGCTACTACAAGGACGTGAGCGCCTACGCCCCTCCGGACGCCAGGCTGATCCTCCCGCAGGAGAACGCGCACGACTACTTCCTGCAGCTCGCCGCCGAGGCCGGTCTGCCCACGCTCGCCGCCTGGCTCGCCGCGATCGTCACCGCGGTGGCGGCCTCCTGGAGGGCGCTCGGCCCGGCCGATCCGCGGCTCGGCCACGTGGTGTGCGGCGGGATCGGCGGGCTGACGGCCTTCCTCCTCACGTGCCTCACCGGGCACCCGCTGCTGCTGCGCGAGGGGCAGTACGCCTTCTGGATGCTGCTCGCGGTCGCCGGCAGCGGCGCGGTATCGGCGGCGCCAGCCAGCGTGTCGCGCCGGCGCCGTGCGCTGATGGCCGCCGCGATGATCGTCATCATCGCCTGGCTGCCGCTGCGCGCAAGGGGCGCGATCGCCAGCGTCGACCTCTCGCGCAGGCCCACCGGCCTGCATGCGGTGGAGGCGGCGGCCGACGGCTCGACGTTCCGCTGGACGGGGGACCGCGCCACGTTCTTCCTGCCCGCGGGGAGCCGGCGCGTCGTGCTGTCGATCCGGTCGCTGGCCCCGTTTCCCCAGGAGGTGGAGGTCTGGCTCGACGCCCAGCAGGTGGATCGGCTCCGGCTGGACGACCACGCCTGGCGGGACCTGCAGTACCTGCTGCCGCGGGTGTCCGGAGATCGGCGCTTCCAGCCGCTCGAGCTGGTGGTGCGGCCGACGTGGCGGCCCGAAGGTGACGGACGCGACCTTGGCGTGATGGTGCGCGGTGTCGACTGGTCGCGCTGAGGCGCTACCGTACCGCGATCACGACCAGTTCGGGTCCCGGCCGATCCGGCGCGGGCGTGAAGCGCGCCACCTCGTGGCCGAGCGTCATCAGCGTCATGTAGCTGTCGTAGGCGGCGCGGAACCGATCGGGGTTCTCGAAGGCGCGGCCGTAGACCTGCGACGTGGCGATCAGGAAGCCGATCCCCGACGCCCTGTATTGCTCGTAGGTCCGTTCGGTCAGCGATCGGGGGTACTCCGCCACGAACCGCGGCTCGCGCAGGAGCAGTTCGGTGCGCTCCACGGCGAGACGGGCGCCGTCGGGCACGTTGTGCAGGAGCCACTCGTAGGCGAGCGCCTGCGTGGACACCCGGCCGAGCGACCGTACCCACTGCGTGGCGCGCACGGCCGGCGGCAGCACGGCGGCCACCGTCAGCGCGACGATGAGCGCCGTGCGCGGCGCGCGCGGGATGTCGAAGCGCCGCAGCAGGCTCACGCCGCTGATCACGGCGATGGCCGCCAGCACGCACGCAAACGGCATCGCCGGCATCAGATAGCGCGCGAACACGAGGCCCTGCCGGCTCACGACGTAGTAGAAGAGCAGCGGGAACAGCACCAGCAGGGCCCACCTCACGCGCCCGGGCCCGTTGACGGCCCGCACGGCGCCCAGCGCCAGACCCCACAACATCAGCAGCGCGGCGGGCCAGCCGAGGTTGAGCCGCACGTGCTTGGCGTAGGTGAGCCACGGCGCTTCGGTTCCGGGGCCACGTATCGTGTAGTGCGACATCAGCGAGGCGAAGCCGTTGAGGAACCCGGGCAGATCCAGCAGCGTGTAGGGCGCCACGAGGAAGTAGGCGCCCAGCCAGGCCCCGAGGGCCGCGGCGGCGCACGCCGCGCGCGACGGGCGCGCCGGCAGCGTCATCCACGCCGCGAGCAGCGGAAGCAGGATGGCAATGCCCGCCGTGTACTTCGTGCCCATGGCCAGGCCGGCGGCGGCGCCCGCGATCGCGAACGCCGAGGCCCGGCCACGCTCGTGCGCCGAGAGCGAGAGCAGGAACGTGAGCGCCGTGAAGAAGGTGACGGGCACGTCGGTGAGCGCGTAGTGCGACTCGCGCACGTGCATCGGCAGCACGGCCATCAGCCCGGCCGCCAGCAGCGCGTGACGCGCGCCCCAGCGCATGCCGATCTGGTGGACGACGGCGACGGTCGCCACGCCGAGCAGTGCGGTGAAGGCCCGGGTCCACGGCAGGATGTCGACGATGGCGATATCGGCCAGCGAGCGGAATTCCTGCGCGACCGCACCCGCGAGGAAGCGCAGGCAGGCGAGGCCGAGGTGGACGTACAGCAACAGGCCCGGGTAGTCGAAGAAATGCGGGTTGAGGTCGCCGGTCCGCATCATCGCGATCGCGCGCGAGGTCAGCTCGGGCTCGTCGACGCCCACCTGGTAAGGCAGTCCATGGCCCAGGCGCCAGAACCGCAGGCCGGCCGCCACGGCGAGCACGACGACCAGCCAGAAGGTTGCCGGCTTGAGGTCGGAGGCTTCACGCCATTCACGTTCGGTCACGTCCCATTCGCCGGTCGCGTCGCGTGCCCCGGCGCCTCGTGCGCCTCGATGGGCGCCAGCAGTCGGCGGTAGAGGGCCTCGGTTTCGGCCGCCACCGCGGTCCAGGCGAATTCGCGCTCGACGATTTCGCGTCCGTGCGCGCCGAAATGCGGCACCCGATCGCGCTCGGACACCGCCGTCCGGAGCGCGTCGCGGAGGGTCTCGGGATCGCCAGGCGCAACCAGCCAGCCGTTGACGCCGGGCCGCACCTTGTCGGGGATGCCACCGGCACGTGTCCCAATCACCGCCCGGCGGTGCGCCATGGCTTCGAGGGTGACCAGGGAACTGCCTTCGTAGAGCGTGGGGTGCACGAACACGTCCGCCGCCTCGTACCACGCGTGCAGCCTGGCATCGTCGAGACGGCCGGGCATCATGATACGCGAAGCCACGGCGGTGCCCGCCGCGAGCGACCGCAGGCGCTGGCGCCAGGGGCCGTCGCCGGCCAGCACCCACCGCCATGGGCCCACGGCGTCTCCCAGCCGCGCCAGGGCCTCGATCATCACGTGGAACCCCTTGTTCTGCTCGAGCCGGCCGACCGAGAACATCAGCCACTCGCGGGGACCGATGCCGTGGGCTGACCGGATCGCGGCGCCGTCGCGCGGGGTCGCGAGCGCGTCGATGACGTCGAGATCGATGGCGTTGGGAATCGTGACGATCCGCGCATCGTCGACGCCCAGGTGCGACCGCACCACCGGTCTGAGCGCGGCGTCGGTGGCGATGACGGCATCGGCCGCGTGCGCCGACGCGCGGACGGCGGCCTGCAGCGGCCGGTAGGCGATGAGCTTCAACCGCGCCGCGCCCGGCCGCGTGGCACCGAACTCCTCGAGGCCCTGCGGGTTCATGACCAGCGGCGCGCGCAGCGCGGGGTCGCGGCGGCGCGCGAGCGCGTACCCCAGGACGCTGGCGCCCAGCCCGTGCACCAGGTCGATCTCGCCGGCGCGCACCAGGGAGGCCGCGCGCCGCCCGGCGCGCCAGCCGAACAGCGGGTACGCCGTCGCGCGATCGGCGACCGTGGTGCCGCGCCGGCCGGCGCCGGGGAACGTGAGATAGGGAACGGGCACGAGTCGCGCCGGCAGCGAGGCCGGCACGGGGGCGGCCGGCGGCCGCGTCACCAGCGTGATGGCGATGCCGCGCCTGGCGAGGTGGACCACGAGGTCGTGGACGTGACGTTCGAGCCCGCCCACGCCGTGCAGCGGATGGACGCTGCGGGCGACCAGCGCCACGCGCAACACGCGCTCACCCATCGCGTCCCGGCTCCGTGACACCCATGAGGTCGGCATACAGGGCGGCGGTTCGCGCGGCAACGGCGCCGGCCGTGAAGTGGGCCTGCACGTGCGCCCGCACGCCGGTTGCCAGGCGATCGCGCAGCGCCGTGTCCCGCGCCATGCGCGCGAGCTGGCGCGCCCACGCGTCGCGCCCGCTGGCGAGCAGCCCCGTCTCCTCGTGCCGGACGATGTCGGCGGTGCCGCCGGTGTCCATGGCGACGGCCGGCACGCCGATGGCGCCGGCCTCGAGCAGCACGCGCGAGAGCGATTCGGGCCCGTGCGACGGGAACAGCACGAAGCGTGCGTGCGCCAGCCACGCGAGGACCTCGTCGCGCGGGAGCCAGCCCTGCACCCGCAGATCCAGCCCGGCCGCGCGCGCCTCGCGATCCAGCGCCCCGCGCTCCGTCCCGTCGCCGGCGACGATGACCGGCAGGCGCAGCCCGGCGGCGACGAGGCCGGGCACCAGGTGGCGTATGCCCTTGTTCACCTCGAGCTTGCCGGCGAACACGACGTAAGGCTCATCGATCGGTGGCCGGCGGCTGGCGACGGCGGCGCGCAGCGCCTCGACGTCCACCGGGTTGGGGATGACCTCCACGCGCGTGCCGGCGAGTTCCGGCGCGCGCGCCCGCAGGTCGCGCGCGATCGTGCTGCTGACGGCGATGACGGCCTGGGCGGCGGCCAGCGCGCGGCGCCTGCGCGCGAGGTTGCCTCGCATGTAGGCGACCAGCGGCAGCGCCAGCGGCCATGCGCGCGAGCGCGAGCGAAGGCAGCGCACCATGTGGCCCGGCGTGCAGGCCGGGCACAGGCCGTCGGCGCGGGGGTCGTGAATCAGGTTGGCCCAGTAGCACACGGGCCAGTAGTCGCGAACGGTGCACACGGCCGGTCTCGCGCTCAACCGCCCGCCAGCGACCGCGGCCGGTCCGGTGAGCACGTGCTGGCCGTGGATGACGTCGGCCTGATGCGCTCGCGCGAGCTCGGCGAGCTGGCGGCCCAGCCGCGCCCAGAGCCGCTCGTTCTTGAAGTAGTTGCGCAGGAACGGCACGCGGGGCGCGGGGCTGTGCACCTCGATCACGGTGAAGCCGTCCCAGTCGCGTTCGACCGTGCCGCGCCCGCCGCCGGGCTTCGGCTGGACGATGAGGACGTGATGGCCGAGGCGCCGCAGTCCACGTGCGAGTTCGAACGTGCTCCAGCCGCTGCCTCCGCAGACGGGAGGGAACGCGTCGGTCGCGACGAGCACGCGCAGGGATCGGCGCATGGCGAAGCAGCGTAGCAAAGATCGGGAGGTGTCCGGGACCTGGCGGCGCGCGCGCCGCCGGGCCTCAGGCCTGCCGCCGGCTGGCGATGGCCTCGGCCAGCCGCTCGCAGTGGGCGCGCCAGCTGAAGTCGCGCACGGCGCGTGCCCGCGCGGCGCGCCCCATCGCCTGCCGCCGGGCCGGGTCGAGCAGTGCCCGCAGCGCCGAGGCGAGGCCCTCCGGATCCCCGGGTTCGTAGAGCAGGCCCTCGACGCCGCCGGCGACGAGCGCGGCGAGTCGTGGCAGGCGCGGCGCCACGACGGGCAGGCCCGAGGCCATGTATTCGAAGAGCTTGAGCGGCGACCAGAAGAAGTCGATCTGCAGCGGCGCGTGCGCGCCGGCGTCGAAGGGCGCCACGCCGATGTCGGCCGCCGCCAGGCACGCGGGCATCGCGTCGTGGGGCAGCGCGCCGGTGAACGTCACGCGCGGGAGCCCGGCCGCCGCCTCGCGCGCGCGCGGGAGCCCGGGGCCGGCGCCGACGAACACGGCGTGCAGCCCGCCGACGCCCGTGCGCTCGAGCCGCTCCACCGCCTCGGCCAGCCGCGGCGCTCCATGCCAGGCGCGGAAGGCGCCCGCGAAGATGGCGACGACCTCTCCCTCCCGGCGCTCGAAGGGCACATCGCCGGTACAGCCTGGGTGAAACCGGTCGGTGTCGGCGCCCCACTCGATCTCGAGGATCCGGCCGGGCGGCGTCGCCGGCGGCAGGATGCGCGCGCTCGGCGTGACGATGAGGCCGGCCAGCCGGCAGACGTGCTCGCGCCAGCGCCGCATCGGCTCGGCGAGCAGCAGCCGATCGGCCAGCGCCTTGCGCGAGCCGGGGTGATCGACGACCGGCGCGTTCACCTCGAGCACGCCGAGCGCGCCGGACCGCCGCGCCGCGAGCATCCCCTCGCCGCCGAAGTTGTGGTAGCGCTCGATCACCGCATCGGGGCCGAGGCGTTCGGCGAGCCGGCGCACGGCGCCCGCCCGCAGCAGCCGCAGGTGGGGCCGGCCGCCGGGGGCTGCCACGCGATGCCAGGTGAGCGGGGCGGCGCCGGGCGGTGCCGCCGGGAAGCCGCCCGGGCCCTCGCCGGTGAGCACGTGGACCTCATGACCCAGGCGCGCCAGGCCCTCGGCCACCGCGCGCACGTGCGTGGCGCCCCCCACGGTGCCGGGGATCACCTGGTCGAGCGCGCAGTAGAGCAGGCGCATGTGTCAGCGCGGCGGGGCGGCTGGGGCGCCGTCCTTCACGAGCAGCGCGAAGAAGGGGCCGGACCGCACGCGCCCGAACAGCGCGAGGTCGATCATCATCAGCCGCGTGAGCAACCGCAGTCCGTGATACGTGAGGCCGCGCCGCGCGATGTGTTCCTTGGCCCGTGCCCGCGCGGCGCGCACGTCCTCGTCAGCCGCCTCGCGCGGGCCGCGTCCGCCGGCGGCCGCCGCGCGTGTCGTGAGCCGGTGCTCGACCAGCCGCATGAGGACGTTCTCCACGAACCCGCCGACCAGCGGCGTGTAGTAGCGGATGCGGGCGATGCGGAAGCCACATTCGGCGGTCAGCCGCTCGAGATGCGGCACGTCGGCCACCGGGTTCACGTGGTCGGACTTGCGCAGCCGCTCGTGGCGCAGTTCCACCCAGCCGTGTCGATCGAGCCAGGACGCGAGCCTGTTGATGGCGCGCAGACCGAGCGCGAGACGCGAGTTCCTGCGCACGTGGGAGTAGACGAAGAGCGCGCCGCCGGGGACGAGCACGCGATTGGCCTCACGCAGCATCTCGCGCAGGGCGTCGATCGACAGGTGTTCGAACACGTCGAGCGACCACGCCTTGTCGAAGCTCGCGTCGGGCAGCGGGAGCCGGCGCAGGTCGCCGAGCACGAGGTCGTGTGAGGCCCGCGCTTCGTGCGCGAAGTAGGGGCTCACGTCCACGCCGACGAGCCAGGCGCCCGAGTCGCGGTTCCAGGACATCATCCGGCCGCTGCCGCACCCGAGATCGACCACGCGATCCGACGGGCGGGGATCGAGGAAGGCGCGGAGCATCGCGTTGCGGACGCCTGCCCCGAGCAGCGGCGGCGACACCCGCTCGTGGCGCGCGTCGGCGTGCAGCGCGGCATCAGTGTACTTCGTGGTCTCGCCAAACGCCTCCGACGGCCGCAGATCCAGGTAGTCGCCCGCGGCGTCGACCTCACGTCCGCAACCGGGACAGCGGAGGCGTGCCGCCTCCTCGCGCAGCGCGTGGTGGCAGTCGGGGCAGAGGACCAGGGCACGAAGGCGGGCGGAGATCATGGAGGGCGTGGGCGAGGGAGCCCGCGCTGGCCGCGCGGGCGTCGAAACCTGGAATTGTACCCCGGCGTCACGCGACCGCGTCGAAGAGCGTTTCCAGCCGCGCGGCGCGCGCATCCCAGGTGTACCGACCGGCCAGCGCGCGGGCCGCCTCGCCCAGCCTCCGCCGCATCGGCTCATCGTCGCGCAGGCGGGCCAGGGCGCCGGCCAGCGCGGCCGGATCGTCGGGCGGGACCAGCAGCGCCTCGCCTTCGCCGATCACCTCGCGGAAGGCAGGGAGATCGGAGGCGACGATGGGCCGGCCCGCCGCGAGGTACTCGAAGAGCTTCAGCGGCGAGGTGTAGGCGGAGGAGATGGTCGTTGCGCTGTTGGGCAGTGCGAGCGCGTGCGCGCGCCGCAGCCAGGCAGCGACCTCGCCCGGCGGCACCATGCCGGCGAAGGTCACCCGCGAGGCGAGCCCCAGCCGCATCGCCAGCGCCTGCACCCGGGCGAGGTCGGGCTCGCCGGGATGTCCGCCGACGATGGTGGCCGTCACCCCGTCGGTTCGGGCCAGCGCGTCGATCAGCGTGTCGACGCCCTTCCACGGGTAGAGGTGCCCGGCGTAGATCAGGTGCATGGGGCCGTCGCCGGAGGGCGGTTCGACGAAGGGGCCGGGTGGACGCGTGCCATCGGGCACGACCGCCAGGTGGCGGCGATCGCCGAGGGCCTCGCGCAGGTGGGTCGCGAGTGCGGCGGTGATCGTGACGTAGCCCTCGGCCGCGTGCCACACCAGACGCTCGCGGGCGGCCAGCCGGCGCTGCTTCCGTGGCGAGGCGGCGTGGCCCGTCGACAGCAGCGACCCCATGGCCGCGGCGACGACCGCCGCGTGCCCGTGCGATTCGTAGACGACGGGGGGACGCAGTGTACGCGGCATCCGCAGCAGTGCCGCCGCCACGCCGAGATCGCGTGTGAAGAGGAGATCGGCGTCGCGGCGCGACGCGCGTTCCAGCGACCAGGCCAGGTACGCCGCGCGGCGCAGCGCGGCCGGTCCGCGCACCGAGATCGGCTGCACGTGCAGTCGCGCGGCCGGCGCCGCGCCGTAGAAGAGGAACGGGTCGCGCGGCGGGGCGTGGGCGTCGGCTCGCACGACCAGCGCGACCTCATGACCCCGGCACGCGAGCGCGTGGCAGGTCTCGAAGGTCTGGATGCCGTTGGCCCGCTCGATCGGGAAACGGGTGTCGGCGAGGTAGAGGATGCGCATGGGCGGAGTGGTCGGGCCTCGCGCGGCTGGCGTGCGGCCTGCGGGCGGGCGGCCGCTACGGCTCCTTCCGCCGGTAGAACGATTCGCGATCGAACAGGTAGCGGTACGCCAGCCCGGGCGCCTGGCGCGGCAGCGCGACGAAGCTCGTGTAGGCGTTGCGCGCGGGCTCCATGCGCTGGCGGTCCATCAGCCCGGCCCCGAACTGCACCATGAGGCCGAGGTTCCACCAGATGCCGGCCGCGCAGGCCAGGCCCAGCGCCGTGCGTGCCGGCCGGGAGCGCGCGGCCTCGGACAGCGCCGCCAGCCCGACCACCAGCAGCGCCGTAAGGGCCACGAAGCGGCGCTGGCCGAACGCGCCGGCCACGGTCCACGACTCGACGCTGCCGGCGACGTAGGCCTGCAGCGCGATCATCACGAGGGCGCAGAGGGCGAAGCGGCGCCGATCGCTGACGGCCTCGCGGGTTCGGCCCCCGGCCAGCGCCAGCCAGGCGAGGCCGGCCAGGGCGAGGGCGGCCAGCGGGGTCCACACGAGGAAGCCGTGGGCGGGCGAGGCGAGCACCTCGATGAGGTGCGGCGCCGTCCAGTCCATCTTGCGGCGGACCAGGCGCGAGGGACCGGGATAGCCGTTGAGCGCCTGGTAGGCGGCCAACTGCGGCAGCAGGCCCAGCGCGAGCGCGACGCCTGCCGTGGCGGCCGCCCGCAGCGTCTGCCGCGCGTCGCGGCCGTGGCGCAGCCACACCTGCTCGCGCAGCGTGAGCGCCAGGTCGAGCGCCGGTCCGGCGGCGAACAACGCGTCCTGTTCGCGGACCATCGCCATCAGCGCGCCGGCGAGCCCGAGTGCCACGGCGCCGCGAAACGACCAGCGGCGCCGCGCGCGCCACCAGACCCAGACGAACAGCGCGACGGCGAACGCCGAGCAGGCGTGCGACATCGGCGGCGCAATCAGCATGTAGAAGAGCAGCGGCGTGCCGAACCAGACCGCGAAGGCGGCGCCCGGTCCCCGGCCCGTCAGTTCGCGCGCCAGTGGCACGGCGAGCAGCAGCGCGAGCAGCCCGTAAACCGCCGACCCGTAGGCGACGGCGGCGACGTACGGCCACGAGTCGCCGTCGCGCACGCCGCCGGCCAGCGCCACGCCGGCGTCGGCCACGGCGTAGAACGGGCTCCAGAGCAGCGCGCAGCCGATCGTGCCGAAGTTGATGCGCCGCCCCGTCTCGGTGGTGCGCTCGAGGAACGTCTCGTGGAACCCGGCGTCGGCGGCGACGCCCCGATCGTAGAAACGCTGGTAGTCGTTCTCGAACGACACGTCGCCGTCGAACCACAGCGAGCGCAGGTACGCGAAGTACTGCACCTCGTCGGAGGCGTAGATGCGCGGGGTGACGGCCGGCAGGGTGAGCGCGAACGCCACGACGAGCCACCAGGAGCCGCGCGCGCCGTTCATGACACGAGGGCCTGCCGCAGCACTTCCAGCAGGTTGAACAGCGCGTGGGAGACCATGGGCGCCACGAGGCTGCCGCGCCGCAGGTAGATCGCGCCCCACGTCAGCCCGAGCAGCGCCGTGAGGACGACCGCGTCGTAGCCCTGCACCAGGTGGCCGAGACCGAACGCCAGGCTGAAGAGCCACAGTCCGAGGGCGGCGCCGCCCAGGTGCTGGCGGAACCGGTGCAGGATGAAGGCGCGCTGGACCTCCTCGCGCACGCCGCCGGCCAGCACCACCACGACGGCGAAGACCACGAGGTTCGATCGATCGCGGAGCAGCGGCGCGAACGGGTTGTCGGCGACGTTGTGCAGCCAGGGCGCGGCCCGTTGCAGCGCCAGCGCGAGCAGCGCCACGCCCAGGGCGATGGGCAGGGCGAGGGCGAGGCCGGCCAGCGCCTCCCCGCGCACGCGGCGCGCGCCGAGGAGCACCCGGCGCGGCGACTCGCCGCGGGATCGCAGGAACAGCAGCGCCAGCGTCACGACGATGAGCGTGTCGGTCAGCGAGAGGACGGCGATGTAGCGCAGCGAGAGGCCGCCGTCGCCCGCAAAGGGGCGCCACCCCAGTCCCTGCAGCAGCAGCGCGAGCAGCAACTGCGACGGGACGCCCGAGCAGAAGAACACCTCGAGCGCCGACGCCGTCCGGTCGCGCAGGCGTGGCGTGGCGCTCCCGGCGGCGGGGGCAGGCGGGGGTATCGCACCGGGGAGCGAAACGCCTGGCTCGGCCGGCGGGGTTTCGCCGAGGGTGGCGGGCGCGTCGTGCACCGGGCGACTGTAGCATCCGGACGGCATGGCCGCGACAGGATCCCGGCGGGCGCGTGGCCGGTCGGCTCGTTGTAGACTGAGGGTCGGCTCCCTCCCGCGCCCGCAGCGCACGCAGCCCGGCGGCTCCCCGGCGGGGCGCGGTCCGGGCGGTCCGGACGCGGCCCGAGTGCGCTGCCGCATCACGTCATGGAACGCCAGGCTCCTGTGGAACAGCCGCCAATCCCTCGCGACGCCTCCGGCGAGCGTGTGCTGATCGTCGAGGACGACACCTTCGCTCTCACCGGGCTGATCGAGCTGCTGCGCTCGTGGGGCTACGAAGCCGACGGCGCGGCCGACGGCGAACAGGGGCTGAGCAAGGTGACCGAGTTCCGGCCGGCCATCGTCATCTCGGATCTCGTGATGCCGCGCATGGACGGACTGCAGCTGCTGCACGCGCTGCAGCCCGATCTCGACGATCTCACCTTCGTCCTGCTCACGGCGCAGGGGACGGTCGACACGGCGGTCGAGGCGATGAAGGCCGGCGCCTACGACTACCTGACCAAGCCGGTGGACTTCGGCCGGCTGCGCATCCTGCTCGAGCACGTCGTCGAGCGCCAGCGGACGCTGCGCGAGGTGAAGACGCTGCGCCGGCGCCTGCGCGAGCACGGCACGTTCGGGCGCCTGGTCGGCAACAGCCCGGCGATTCGCCGCATCTACAGGACCATCGAGCAGGCCGCGCCCACGCAGGCGTCGGTGCTCATCTGGGGCGAGTCGGGAACGGGCAAGGAGCTGGTGGCGCAGACCCTGCACGAGCTGAGCCCGCGCTCGGCCTACCAGTTCGTGGCCATCAACTGCGCCGCGATTCCAGAGACGCTGCTCGAGAGCGAGATCTTCGGCCACGAGAAGGGCGCCTTCACCGGAGCCATCGATCGCCGGCTGGGCTGCTTCGAGCTCGCCCACCGCGGCACGCTGTTCCTCGACGAAATCGCCGAGATGACGCCGGTGACGCAGGTGAAGCTGCTCCGCGTGCTGCAGGAGCGTACCTTCCGCCGCCTCGGGGGACGCCAGGAACAGCACGTGGACGTACGGGTGGTGGCCGCCACCAACATGGATCCGCTCGAGGCCGTCGCCAGCGGCCGTCTGCGCGACGACCTCTACTACCGCCTGAACGTCTTCGCGCTCGAGATCCCGCCGCTGCGCGATCGCCGCGAGGACATTCCGCTGCTGGTCCAGGCCTTCATCCAGGAGTTCAACCAGCGCAACGCGCGGCAGGTGAAGTCGGTGGACGCCGACGTGCTGCGGATCTTCGAGCGGTACCCCTGGCCGGGCAACATCCGCGAGCTGCGCAACGTGATCGAGCGCGCGACGATCGTCGCCGAGGGCGACTTCGTCATGGCCGAGCACCTGCCGCCGCACATCGTGCGGGCGGCCGACAGCCAGGCGGCCAGATCGGTGGCGGCCGGGCCACCGCAGCCCGCGGCCGCGGCCGGGCCGCTGGTGACGCTGGCGCCGGGCACCACGGTGGAGGAAGCCGAGACGCGGCTGATCGAGCTCACGCTGCAGCACACGCGCAACAACAAGACGCGCGCGGCCGAGATCCTGGGCATCAGCCTGAAGACGCTGCACAACAAGCTGAACCGTCTCCGGGCGATGGGTACGCCCATCGAGCCGCAATAGGCGATGGGTCCGGCCACGGTTCCCGCGCGCCCGTCCAGCCCGCGCCGTCCCGCGCGCCGCGGCTGATCCGTGATGCGCCTCAGCCTCAGGACCAAGCAGGTGGCGGGCGTGACCGCCATCGTCGCGTTGTCGATGGTGGCCGTCAACGCGCTCTACCTGGCGCGCATCGCCCGCATCAGCCTCGAGGAGAGCCAGTCACGCGGGGAGCTCCTCGCGCGAACCGTGTACCAGACCGCCACGGTCCTGACCGGCTCCCAGGCGACGGCCGAGGCGCTGCGGGAGAACGAGGCCGTGCGCGTGCTGGTGGAATCGGGGATGGCGTTCTCCGAGAACGTCACCTACGTCGCCATCACCGATGCCGGCGGCCGGGCCATCGTCCACAGCTCGCCGGTGCTGGCCGGAGAGCTCGTGCCGCCCGCCGAGGAACTGGCGACGGTGATCGCCGGCGGCCTGCTGGCGCACCTGCGCGCGATCTACTCGGACCGCACCTTCGAGGTGCGCGAACGGCTGGTCGCCGGCGAGGGCGGCGCCACGCGCGAGTTCGGCGCGATCCGCGTGGGCCTGTCGATGCTGCTCGTGCGCGAGAACCTGCGCGAGGCGATGGCGCCCACCCTCGGCACGCTGCTGGGCGCGGTGCTGATCGCGCTGGTGGTGGCCACCGGGTTCGCGCAGTGGCTGCTGCGGCCCATCCACGTGCTGCACAGCGGCCTCGCGCGGCTTGGGCGCGGTGAGATGGGCGTGAAGCTCGACCTGCCGGGCGGTGACGAGTTCGGCGATCTCGGCGCGTCCTTCAACACGCTGAGCGCGGAACTCTCGGCGGCGCGCACCTCGCTCGCCGACCATCCCGCGCGCCTCGAGTCGGTGGTCGATCGCCTCGAGGACGCCGTCGCCATCGTCGGGCCCGCCGGCGAGGTGATGTTCGCCAACCGCAGCATGCGGCACGTGCTCGGGGCCGATGACACGCCGCAGTTGCCTGCCGATCACCCGCTGGCGCCGGTGCTGGCCCGTGCCACCGCGGGCCACGCGTCGATCGGGCCGGTGATGGTGTCCCTGCCAGGATCCGAAGGCCGGCCCGCCGCGTACCAGGTGTACGCGCATCCGATCGCCGACCGGAAGGGGCGTCACATCGGCGCCATGCTCTCGGCGCGCAACGTCGCCTATCTCTCCGAGGTGCAGTCGACGATCCGCTACTCGCGCAAGCTCGCGGCGCTGAACCGCCTGCTCGCCGGCGTGGCGCACGAGGTGAAGAACCCGCTGAACGCGATGACCATTCATCTCGAACTGCTCAAGCAGAAGCTCGCGGGCCGTCGCCGGCGTGACGATGCGACGGCGGTCGAGCCGCCGGTCCCGCCCTTCGATGTGGCCGGCGTGATGAAGCACGTCACGATCATCTCCGATGAAATCCGCCGGCTCGACACCGCCGTGCAGGGGTTCCTGAAGTTCAGCCGTCCCGAGGAGCTGGCGCTCGCCAACGTGGGGCTCTGGGGTGTGTGTGACGATGTGGCGCGGGTGGTGGGGGCCGAGGCACAGGCCGCCGGCGTGAAGATCGAGAACGCGTGCCCGCCGGACCTGCCCGACGTCTACGCCGATCAGGCGCTGCTGCGGCAGGCGGTGCTCAACCTGGCGCTCAACGCCGTGCAGGCCATGCCCGAGGGCGGCACGCTGCGCTTCGATGGCCGCCGCGGCGCCGGGCGCACGGTCGAATTGAGTGTCAGCGACACCGGCACCGGCATCCCCCCCGATGCGCTGGCGAGGATCTTCGATCTCTACTTCACGACGCGGGCGGGCGGCACCGGGCTCGGCCTGTCGATGGTCTATCGCACCGTGCACCTGCACGACGGGACGATCGAGGTGGAGTCGACGCCGGGCCGCGGCGCGGCATTTAGGGTACAGTTGCCTCAGGCATGAGTCGGGATCCGGCGGCGCGCGGCCTGAATTCATCGGGGGCATCGCCGCAGGGCCCGGACCGTCATCCGGCCATGTCGCACGCGCGCGTGACGCTCCTGGTGCTGCTGTTCGCGGCTCTCGCCGTGGCGGGCTGCGTGCGCCCGCGGCCGCAGGCGGCGCCGGCGCCGCCGCCGCTCGAGGTGCCTGCGGTGCCACCGCACGTGATTGCGGCGCTGCCCGATGCCCCGGAAGACGAGAACGACGTGGTGCCGCCCGGACCGGCGCCGAGACGGGTGACGCGGCCGGCACGTCCGCGCCCGCGTCCGGCGCCAGTGGAGGCGGCGAAGGAACCTGCCACGCAGCCGCTCCCCGAGCCGGCGGAGCCGGCGCGGTCGGCTGACCCGGCGCCGGTGCTGCGCACGCCGGAGACCGCCGACGATTCGGAGGCGGTCCGCCGCGTGCGCGACGCGTTGTCGCGTGCCAGCGGTCAGCTCGCCCGGGTCAACGCCGCCGCGCTCGGCGCCGATGCGCGGGCGCAGTACGACACCGCGCGCCGCTTCATCGATCAGGCCGAGGGCGCGCTGCTCGTCCGCAACTACATGTTCGCCTCGTACCTGGCCGACAAGGCCGAGACGCTGGCGCGAGGGCTGGCTGGGCGTTGAGCCGTCGCCGGCCTCGCGCCGGCGCGTCCCGTCAATTGCCCGGTCCGGCTTTCCACACCCCAGCCGGCCGTCAAGCCGCTGATCCGGTTCGGGTTGCGGAAACCGTCCACAGGCCGCCATCGCCAACATCTAGGGTGTTTGAGGAACATCGAACCCAATATCTTGCGGTGATCGGTCCACTTCCAGGTTGACTTGCCACCGGGAGCGGCTCATCATGCTGCCCGCAGCGTAGAGCCGACGAGAGGGATTCTTCCCAGCATCCCGGCCGGCCGCGCGCGACCATTCGCCTGAAGGTCGGGGATGACCACCGGGGCGCGCCGACGCGTCCGCGGCGACGTGTCGTCTTCCCGGGCAGCGGGCGACGCACGGCGGGAGCGCCAGACGAGCCGGCGTGAGGATGCGGGAAGCGTAGCTGATGGCCTGTCCGGCGGACGACCGTTTGTCGGGCGTGCCGGGGCGGGCGAGAATTGACACACGACGATGGTGAGGGCCGGCGCGGAGGCGCGGGCCGTCGCGGAGGGTGACCATGCAGAAGGGCGCAGGGCGGCAGGCGGATGTTTCGGCGACGCCACCTCACGCGCAGGGGGAGCCGGCGGCGGTGCCCGGACTGGAGTTCCCGCGGATGTTCACCCGCGAGGGCCTGGATCCCTTCGACGAGGTGGAGTGGGAGCTGCGGTCGGCGGTGATTGCCAGCGATCGCGGCGAGGTGGTGTTCGAGCAGCACGACGTCGAGTTCCCGAAGGCGTGGTCGCAGCAGGCCACCAACATCGTCGTCTCGAAGTACTTCCGCGGCACGATCGGCACGCCCCAGCGCGAGCGCTCGGTGAAGCAGTTGATCGGCCGGGTGGTGGACACGGTGACCGGCTGGGCGCGGGCGCAGCAGTACTTCGCCAGCGAGGACGATCTGCTGGCGTTTGGCGACGAGCTGAAGCACCTGCTGCTGCACCAGAAGATGGCCTTCAACAGCCCGGTCTGGTTCAACGTGGGCATCGAGCCGAGCCCGCAGTGCTCGGCGTGCTTCATCAACGGCGTGCAGGACACGATGGAGTCGATCCTGACGCTCGCGCGCACCGAGGGCATGCTGTTCAAGTACGGGTCGGGAACGGGCAGCAACCTCTCGCCCATCCGCTCGTCGAAGGAACTGCTGGCGGGCGGCGGCACGGCATCGGGTCCCGTCTCGTTCATGAAGGGCTATGACGCCTTCGCCGGCGTGATCAAGTCGGGCGGCAAGACGCGCCGCGCCGCGAAGATGGTGATCCTCAACGCCGATCACCCCGACATCGTCGAGTTCATCAACTGCAAGGTGGAGGAGGAGCGGAAGGCCTGGGCGCTGATCGATGCCGGGTACGACGGCTCGTTCAACGGCACCGCCTACTCGTCGGTGTTCTTCCAGAACTCGAACAACAGCGTGCGCGTCACCGACGAGTTCATGCGCGCGGTGCTCGACGACGGTGAGTGGCGGACTCACGCCGTGCTCTCGGGCGAGCCGATGGACACCTGCCGGGCGCGCGATCTCATGCGGCAGATCGCCGATGCCACCTGGGTGTGCGGCGACCCGGGCATGCAGTTCGACACGACGGTCAACGATTGGCACACCTGCCCGAACACGGCGCGCATCAACGCCAGCAACCCGTGCTCGGAGTACATGTTCCTCGACGACTCGGCCTGCAACCTGGCGTCGCTGAACCTGATGAAGTTCGTCGACGAGCGGGGCGAGTTCGACGTGGCGGCGTTCCGGCACGCGGTGCGCGTGACGATCACGGCGCAGGAGATCCTGGTCGACAACGCCAGCTACCCGACGAAGGCGATCGAGCGCAACAGCCACGCGTACCGGCCGCTGGGGCTGGGCTACGCGAACCTGGGCGCACTGCTGATGTCGCGCGGCCTGCCCTACGACAGCGACGAGGGGCGCGATTACGCGGCCACCCTCACCGCCATCATGCACGGCGAGGCGTGCGCGCAGAGCGCGCGCATCGCCCGCGATCACGGCGGACCGTTCGCCGGCTACGAGATCAACCGCGAGCCGATGCTGCGCGTGATGCGCAAGCACCGGGAGGCGCTGAAGGACATCGACCGCACGCGGGTGCCCAGGCCCCTGCTCGACGCCGCGCGCGAGGTGTGGGACGAGTGCGTGGAGCTGGGCGAGGCCCACGGCTATCGCAATGCGCAGGCCACGGTGCTGGCGCCCACCGGCACCATCGGCTTCATGATGGACTGCGACACGACGGGCGTGGAGCCCGACATCGCGCTCGTCAAGTACAAGAAGCTGGTGGGCGGCGGGCAGATGAAGATCGTCAACACCACCGTGCCGGCGGCGCTGCAGCGGCTGGGCTACGCGCCGGTGCAGGTGCGGGAGATCGTCGAGTACCTCGACGAGCACGAGACCATCGAGGGCGCGCCGCACCTGAAGGACCAGCACCTGGCGGTCTTCGACTGCGCGTTCAGGCCCCTGAAGGGATCGCGCTCGATTCACTACATGGGCCACATCCGGATGATCGGCGCGGTGCAGCCGTTCCTCTCGGGCGCCATCAGCAAGACGGTCAACGTGCCGAAGGAGGCCACCGTCGAGGAGATCGAGAAGGCCTATATCGAGGCATGGAAGCTGGGCGCCAAGGCGGTGTCGATCTACCGCGATGGCAGCAAGCGGACGCAGCCGCTCAACACGTCGAAGGAGCCGAAGGCCGTGGCGGCCGAGGCGGTGGCGCCGGTGGTGACCGGCCCCATCCGGCGGAGGCTGCCCGACGAGCGCCGCGCGATCACGCACAAGTTCGACATCGGCGGCCACGAGGGCTACATCACCGTGGGCCTGTTCGAGGACGGATCGCCCGGCGAGATCTTCCTGGTGATGGCCAAGGAGGGCTCGACGATCTCGGGCTTCGCCGATGCCTTCGCGCAGGCGATCTCCTACACACTGCAGTACGGCGTGCCGCTGCAGGTGCTGGTGGACAAGTTCACGCACGTGCGGTTCGAGCCGTCGGGGATGACCAGGAACCCCGAGGTGCGCTTCGCGAAGTCGATCGTCGACTACGTGTTCCGCTGGATGGCCTCGAAGTTCCTCTCGCAGGAAGCGCAGTGGAGGGCGGGGATCAACGGGACCGACGACGGGGCGCCGCGCGTGGTGGCCGGCGGCGCGGCGGCCGGATCGCCCCCGGCGTCCGCACCCGCGCTCGCGACGCAGCCGTCACCGCACTCGACGATCCAGAACCAGGAGGACGCGCCGCCCTGCTCGACGTGCGGTTCGATCATGATGCGCAGCGGCGCGTGCTACAAGTGCGCCAACTGCGGTACCACGAGCGGGTGCGCCTAGCAGCCCGTGGCGGAAGTGGCGCTGCATTCGACGGGCGGGGCATCCCGGCTGGCGGCGTTGCTCCTCCCTCAAATACTGGCCGTATTCTCGGTCGTCGCGCCTGGCCAGCCGG
>WBZO01000238.1_pt1 | contig 134847 bp, 115 predicted proteins | sample 5204261 | NCBI WGS metagenome assembly WBZO01 (sample SAMN12412400, study PRJNA552823) | activated sludge metagenome | isolation source: activated sludge from anammox sidestream of wastewater treatment plant... | place: USA: North Carolina | collected 2017-09 | reverse complement strand
CACCGCTGGCCCCCTGCCGATAGTCACTCAGACGGTGATCTAGCGCCGTTTGCTGTGTACACTATCCGACACCCTCGTGAGCTCGACGGCATGGTTGCAGCTAGTAAGCCCGTGGACTTTACCCAAGGGGCCGTGTGTGGCGAACCGCCCACGAACTCCTCAGCGTCGCCCGTGCCTTCGGTTTGCGCGTCCCCGTGCTCCTCGCTAACGCTACGGCTTGCCGCCGGCTCACTCATGTCGGCCTGCTCGATGACCTCAAGCTCCAGCGCAAGGCCACCCGGCTCGTGGTCAGCAATACCAGGCGCCTCAGCCGTACCCGTGCACCGCAAGACCTTATCCTGTTGTCCAAAAGACGAAGGATCGCGCGCGGATTCATAAGGCCGTACGCACTCGTCGCTACGCCACCGTTCGTCCGCACCCACTATCTCAAGCGCGGTCGCCCATGACGCCGTTCAACCCGTAGCTCGGATGCCCGGTCGGTCCATCAGTTATGCACCCGGGTAATCATCATGGAATCGCTAGGCACGGGTCGTATCGCCGCTACGCCACCGATCAGAACGGAATGAAAAACACCGGCTGCGGCCGGCGCTTCGGCTGCTGCGGTGGGCGGAAGCGTTTCGGGCGGGTGAGCTTCCAACGATAGTCCCCGGGCTCGCCATCGCATCCCACGATCTCGACGGTCCCCACGAGCACGCCCGTCGGCAACTCTCCTGGGGCGGCCTTCACCTTCCGCCAACTCGACGCATCTGCCGCGGGAGTTCGAGATGCATAGACGTATACCCGCCCCTGCTTACGCGTCGCCATGCTCCGATACTCGATCTTCTTGATGCCCCGCAGGATCAACTCGGCATAGGGCTGCCGGACACTCAGGGCGACCTTCACTTCGCCGACCTGTCGCTTTTTCATCGCGCCTCCTCGGAATACAAACCGCGACAGCGAACGACACGAGATCGCTATCCGCGCCGCCCGACCCATAAGCGAAGACAGCTTCCGAGGTCAACGCGCGGGGCGCCGCGCGTACCCCCGCGCATTCCGGATGCGGGGGCAACGGCACCGAGGTCCTGTTGGCGTCAGGAGGGCCACTCCCGCGAGATCGCCGATCCGCGTGGCGCCTGCGAAACGTTTCCGGCGGGTCGAGGACGAACCGCACCAACTACCGGAAACCGCGAACTCCCGTCAGGAGTGCGGGGGCGCGGCAGGAGCTTCGACGTCCGCCGCTGGTACTCCGCATAGGTCGGGAACGTCCCGCGCGTGATCTCCTCGGTGAGAGCCGTCGAGCCCTGAAACAGGAGCGTCAAGAGCGTGGCACCCGCGATCGACCAATCGAGCCACCGCTCCGACCGCGGCAGTCAGTACCCGTCTGCCGACTTGCACGATCTCAGCACGGAGCTCGGCGTGCGACAGTCCATGGGCCGCGCCGGCGTCTGCTGGGACAATGCCCTCGCCGAATCGTTCTTCGCGACCTACAAAATCGAGATGATCGATCGCGCCTCGCTTCGGAGGTCATGAACGCCTCCACCGTCCAATCCCGACCGTTCTTCTGGTGCCAGACCGCACCGCGGTATTGAAGCTCGATCAACGGATGGAGCAGATCGGGGCAGTCTCCGCCCGCTCGCAGTTCCTGCCGGCTGACTCCGGGCAAATACAGGATGGGCACGGTGCCGGGCGGTGGCGCCAAGTCGGGCAGCGTCCGGTCGACGATGCACTTGAGCCAGATGGCCGGCCCGGTGCGCTGTGCCGGGGCGTAGTCGCCCAGCACATACAGGTGAGCGCAAGCCTTCTGTAGAACCGGTAGGAGCGACCGCCACTGACCGTCCGCATCGGTCCACAGCAATGCGACGGGAGCGGCAACGCCTTCGGGTGAGCGGGTAGCCGCTCCAAGAGACGCCGTCAGCGCATCGAGTAGGGTGTCAGCTCGGGCAGGCTTCGTCATGACTGTCTCCGCGCTGCGTCCCGACGCGCTCGACGCCACACGGACCTCCATTCGCTCACGGATTTTCAGCGGAACGCCAAAGCGTACCTGGCGCAGATGAAGCGGTCGGGCCGGCCGGTAGTGGTCACGGGGAACGGTAAGGAGGCGGCTGTCGTTCACGATGCGGCGGCGTACCAGAAGCTCCTTGAAGCGCTCGAACGTGCCGAAGCAATCGAAGGGATAAAGCGTGGCCTCGCTTCCATGAAACGAGGTGAGGGTCGGCCGCTCAAGGATGCGCTCGACGACCTTGGCCGCAAGTACGAGGAAACGACGAAGAACGGGGTGAGGGGACATACGGTACGTGGTCGTCGTGCCGCCCGTGGCCGAGGCTGAGCTCGAAGAAGCGTACCGGTTCATCTGGGAGGAGTCGCCGGAACGTGCAGCGCGTTGGCGCGAACGGCCGCTATCGAAGGCAGAGACTTTGAGCCGACTGCCACAGAGCTGCTCGCTCGCCCCCGAGAACGACGCCTTTCCCGAGGAGATTCGACAGCTCCTGTACGGCAGCTACCGCCTGTTGTTCACGATTCTGGAAGCGAAGTGCCAGGTGCACGTGATTCACATTCGTCACGGAAAGCGTCGCCGGCTTGGTGGAGCGGGCCGTGAATGACGCGCACGGGGGGCGCTGACGCCGCTTCTCGCTGCCGAGCGTGCGGCCATGGAGGCGTGGCAGGTGCGGGCGCTCTTTCTTGGGGCACTGGCTTCTACGAACATGCGCCTTGGGCCGCAGCATCTCTTCCCACACATTCTTGGAACCGACCACACATTCGAGAGCATGGAAAACGTTCGGGCGCTCATGAGTGGGCTCATGGCGCTCTGGAACGAGCTTGCGGATACCGTGCTTCATGGCGAAGCAAAGTTCTCAGATCTTCCGCTCGGGGCTCGTCCGAGCCGGGCTGCGCTTCTCGATTACGCGCGCCGTCGCGAGGAGGAACTGCGCTGCTTTGTCCTTGGGCTCGACACCGGAGGGGACATGGTGTGCTCGAGCGACACGTTGTGCGCGGCCATCGCGGCGTAGGTCGCGCGCAAGGTCGCTTCGGTCACTTCTTCGCAGCGCTCGATGGTGTGGCTGCCGTCGAGCAGCACCTCGGGCTCGATCATCGGCACGATCGACGCTTCCTGGCAGAGCGCGGCGTAGCGCGCGAGCGCATGCGCGTTGACGTACAGGCAGGCGTGCGAAGGAATCGCGTCGCCGATGGTGATCACCGCGCGCCACTTGGCGAAGCGCGCGCCGAGCTTGAAGTACTCGGCGAGGCGCGGGCGCAGGCCGTCGAGGCCCTCGGTCACCTTCTCGCCCGGGCACAGCGCGAGGTCCATCGCGCCCTTGTCCACCTTGATGCCCGGCAGGACACCCTTCTTCGCGAGCATGTCGGCGAACGGCGTGCCGCCGTCGGCCTTCTGCTGGATCGTCTCGTCGAACAGGATCACGCCGGAGACGAACTTCTCGATGCCCGGGGTGGTGAAGAGCAGGCCGCAATACGAGCGGCGGTTCTCCTCGATGCAAGGCGTGCTGATCGTCTGGAAGCGCTTCTCGCAGGTGCCGGCGGATTCGTCGGCGGCCAGGACGCCCTTGCCCTTGGCGACCATCGCGGCGGCGGTTTTCGAAAGCAGTGCCTTGCCCATGGATTCCTCGATGCCTTGGATGAGATGAGAGAGGGTAACGACAGGGCGCATTTTACCCCCTGCCGCCCGCCCGACCCTTCAGCGCGCAGGCGCCGGTGGCAGCGTGGTGCGCAGCACCGCGAAGCCCAGCGCACCGGCGACGACCGAGCCGACGAGGATGCCGAGCCGGCTCTCGTTGGCGAGGCGCGCCGCCTCGCCCTCGAAGGCGAGCGAGCCGATGAAGAGACTCATCGTGAAGCCGATGCCGCAAAGGATCGCGACGCCAAGCATCGCCGGCCAGTTCGCGCCCTCGGGCAGGCGCGCGAGGCCGAGCCGGACGGTGATCGCCGCGGCGCCGAGAACGCCCGCGGTCTTGCCGGCGACCAGGCCGAGAGCGATGCCGGCCGGCACCGCGCTCGCGAGCGTGGCGAGCGTCATGCCCGCGAGCGGCACGCCGGCGTTGGCGAATGCGAAGAGCGGCAGGATGCTGTAGGCCACCGCCGCGTGCAGGTCGTGCTCGAGGCGCCGCAGCGGTGAAACGTCGCCCGGGCCCCGCATCGGGATGAAGAGCGCCAGCGCGACACCCGCGAGCGTCGCGTGCACGCCGGACTTCAGCACCGCGGCCCACATGATCGCCCCGACGAACAGGTATGGCGGCACCGCCACGAGGCCGCGCCGGTTGAGCACCGCGAGCACCGCGAGTGCGACGCCGGCCACCGCGAGCGAGGGCAGCGAGAGGTGGTCGGTGTAGAACAGCGCGATGACGACGATCGCGCCGAGGTCGTCGAGGATCGCCAGCGTGAGCAGGAACACCTTCAGGCCCGCCGGCACGCGGCTGCCGAGCAGCGCCAGCACGCCGACCGCGAACGCGATGTCGGTCGCGGTCGGGATCGCCCAGCCGCGCAGCGCGACCGGATCGCCCCAGTTGATCGCGGCGTAGATCGCCCCGGGCACCGCCATGCCGCCCAGCGCGGCCAGCGCCGGCAGCACCGCCTGCGAGCGATCCGCGAGATGACCCTCGAGGAACTCGCGCTTGATCTCCAGCCCGACGAGGAAGAAGAACACCGCCATCAGGCCGTCGTTGATCCACAGCAGCAGCGGCTTGGCGATCTCGAAGGACCCGGCGCGCAGTTCGACCGGGATGGCGAGCAGGCCCTCGTACGCCCGCGACCACGGCGAGTTGGCGAACGCCATCGCGGCGACGGCGGCGGCGAGCAGCAGGATGCCGCTCGACGCCTCGAGGCGCAGGAATTCCCGGACTGCGGCGGACAGCGGATTCACGCTCGAAGCCTATCAGTCGCCCCGGGCCGGCGGTCGCGGCCGCACGACGAGGCTGGCGACCACGCTCGCGGCGATCAGCGCGCCGACCACGCCGAGGGCGAGGAACACCGGGATCTTGTACACGTCAATCAGCAGCATCTTCGTGCCGATGAACATCAGCACCAGCGCCAGGCCGTACGACAGCAGGTGGAAGCGGTCGGCCATGTCGGCGAGCACGAAGTAGAGCGCGCGCAGGCCGAGCACCGCGAAGATGTTCGAGGTCATGACAATGAACGGGTCGTCGGTGATCGCGAAGATCGCGGGAATGCTGTCGACCGCGAACACGATGTCGGTGACGCCGATCATCACCAGCACGAGGAAGAGCGGCGTGTAGGTGCGCACGCCGTCCTTCAGCACCCAGAATCGCTCGCCCTCGAAGCCGGGCGTCAGCGCAAGGTGCCCGCGCATCCAGCGCAGCGCCGGGTTCTTCTCGAGGTCGGGCTTCTCGCCAGCGAAGAACAGCATCTTGCCGCCGGTGGCGAGTAGGAACAGGCCGAACACGTAGAGGATCCAGTGGAACTGGGCGATCAGCCACGCGCCGACCAGGATCATGACGATGCGCAGCGCGATCGCGCCGAGCACGCCGTAGACCAGCGTGCGCCTCTGCAGCTCCGGCGGCACCGCGAAGTAGGTGAACAGCATCAGGAACACGAAGATGTTGTCCACCGACAGCGACTTCTCGATCAGGTAGCCCGTGAAGTACGCGAGCGCCTGCTCGCGCGCGGCCTCGGGGCCCGAGGTGCCGTGCAGGTGCCACCAGAGCCAGCCCCCGAAGGCGAGCGCGAGCGCGACCCAGAACGCCGACCACGCAAGCGCCTCGCGCAGGCCGCCGCGCGTCGCGCCCCTGGCCGACAGCACTTTGAGGTCGACGACCGTGGCGACGACGACGAACAGGAAGAAACCCGCCCACATGGCGGGGGTGGCAATGGTTTCCATCAACGAGCCTCCGTGGTCGAAACGTTACAGGCCCGGTGGTGATAAGAATTTCTAGCTGCGTCTTTGCCGTCTGTTCGCTCACGGGCGGGCTACATAATCTCCGCAGTCTGACGTTGCCGTGAAGAGCCGTTTGCCACGCGCAAACAAGCCGGCTCCGAGGCCGGTCCCGCAGGCGCGGGGTATCGCTGGCACGGGCCGGACCGCACCGTCAAGACGTAGCGCGGCCAGTGTCGTCGGCCAGCCCCGTCGGAGGCGGGTGAGAATATCGCCAGGGAAAAAATCAGGCAAAGTCGAACCCGGTGGGTTTCGGTGGTGGCCGCGCCGGCGCGACGGCCGGCTCCCGCGGTGGGCCGCCCGAGGTGGGCGAGGATCTTGGCGACGACCGGCGGATCCTCGATGGCCGCGATGAAGCGCGGGCGGCCGCCGCAGCTGGCGCACGCCAACACGTCCAGGGCGAACACTCTCCTCATCGAATCGGCCGACGCCGAGGCCCGTCGCGTCCGTGCGTCACTCGGGGACGGCGGCGGGTCACCGGGGGCGACGTGGAGATCATCGGCACGGCGTGCGCCAGTAGCGGCGGGTCGGTAGCGGCCGGTGCCGAGGATGGGGGTATCGACGGTGTCGCGGCCGGGACGAGCGCCGCCGGAACCGCAGGCGTTGGCGGCCGGGCGAGCGGCGGTGGGATGGCAAGCGCACTCGGGCGGACACCACCGCGCGCGCGGGGCCAGGACGCCATGGTACCGGACCAAATTTCTGTGCGGTCGCGGGGTTATGGCCGCCAAGCGTTCCAGGAATTCGTGCGGGGTAAAGATTCAGATGGCGCGTGCCGTCGTGCCGGGGGCGCGCGAGCGTGCGGACGACGCGGGCGTCGGCTAGGCGGGCGAGCCGGTCTTGCGCGAGCGGCAGGCGCAAGAGGTAGCGACACGAGCGTTCGAGCCCGGCGCGGTCGGCATGGAGATCGAAGCGCTCGAGGTGCGCGTGACTGAAGCCGCGCGAAGCCCTTGGCCCAGACGCCGCGACGCCGCAGTCGAGGAAGGCGCGGAATTCTTGCTCGAGAAACGGTGGGAGGCCGTTCGGATCGGCGTGCTGCGTGGTGGCGAGGAAGGTCTCGAGGTGCTCGCGGACGATCTGGTGGAGCACAGTGCTGGTCGCGTCGCGGGGCGTGTACCCCAGCGATGCCACGGGCGGGCGGCCCGTGCGGCACGCAACGGTTTCGCAGGCCATGCCCCCGAGGAATGGCAGTGGCCGATGGCCACGGCGTCGAGGAGCACGCTCATGGACTCGTGCTTCTCGTTCCAGAATGCGACACCGATCTCACGCCATCGGGACTTGTCGTCCGCGACATCGACGACGGAGCGACGGCGTTGGGCATCTTCTTCGGTTCGACGTTGGCGGCCAGTGCTCATTTCGGATGAGGGATGATGGAGAGCAGCACATACGTGTCGGCCTCGACGAGATAGTAGAAGCGCCAATCGCGATTCACGCGGGCCTGGAAGATCCCACGAGCCTCGTCGTACTTCTTCGCGCGGAGCGACTGGTGGCGTGGGTTGCTGAGGAGGTACCCGAGCTGCTTCTCGAAGTCCCCGGCGAACGCGCGGGGGTGCGGCGGCGAGCTGCCGAACGAACCTATCGGTGCTTCGCGCGTTCCCGTCCGCGTCGGACAGCATCACGGACGAGTGCGCGTGCTGACTTGAAAGACTTGCCGACCCGCCCCGCCTTCACATCCGCCATGGCCGCTGCAAGCTCTGCCTCGATCGCCCGATCGACCAACACCTTCGGGCGCAACAAGATCCCGCCCTTGACGGGCGTCGCTTCCACGAAGTCGCCGACGTTGAACCCCGCCGCCTCGCGAACGCGCTTGGGGAGCGTCACCTGGAACTTTGGACCGATCTTGGTTGCTGTCGAGGCCATAGGTCGATTGTAAGAAAGTAAGAAAGTCTGTCAAGCAAATCGGCGTGACACACCTCTGCTGCGAAGGCGGAGCGCGCGGACTTGCTTCACGGGGAGAGCATACGCCGAGGCGTTTCCTCTCGGCGATTTGCCAGCTCGACGCCTTGCAGCGTCTCGTCGCCCAACCGGTTGCCACCGGAACTGCCGCCGGCGATGACGCGACGAAGGTGGTGCTGCCGACTGCGCGCGCAACTCAGCAACGAGACGACACGCTTCGGAAGTGGGCAGGGGCGGAATTGAACCGCCGACACGCAGATTTTCAGTCTGCTGCTCTACCGACTGAGCTACCTGCCCGTGCTTCGGAGGAGACGCGAGCGCCGGTCGTCTCGCGCGGGGGCGGACCGTAACAGACGGTGCCCGCCTTTTCAATTATCGACGTCGCGCCTTGGCCTCTGCGGCCTGGCGCTCGACGAGGTCGATCACCTTGCTTTCCAGGCAGACGCCGTCGAGGTGGTCGATCTCCTGGATGCCGGTCGGGCTGGTGACGTTCACCTCGGTCAGGTAGTCGCCGATGATGTCGAGGCCGACGAACCAGAGGCCGGCGGCGCGGAGCGTGGGGCCGACCCGATCGCAGATGCGGCGCTCCCGGGGGCCGAGGACGACCCGGCGGGCGCTGCCGCCGACGTGCAGGTTCGAGCGGTGCTCGTCGGCGCGCGGGATGCGGGCGATGGCGCCGAGCGGCTCGCCGTCGAGCATGATGACGCGCTCGTCGCCGAGCTCGCGCACCTCTTCTATGTACTGCTGCGCCAAGGTGAGAGCGCGGCCGTTCTCGGTGGCGGTCTCGAGGATGGCATTCAGGTTCCGGTCGTCGGCGCGGACGTGGAAGATGCCGAGACCGCCCCAGCCGTACGGCGGCTTCAAGATCATGGTGCCGCCGACTTCGTCGAGGAACTCCTTGAGCCGCGCCACGTCGCGGGTCAGGAGCGTGCGCGGGATCAGCTCGGGGAAGTTGAGGGCGTAGAGCTTTTCGTTGGCGTCGCGGAGTGCGGCGGGACGGTTCATGACGAACGTGCCGCGGGCCTCGACGAGCGAGAGGAGGTGCGTTGCGTAGAGGTAGTCGGCGTCGACGGGCGGATCGGTGCGCATCCAGACGACGTCGAGGTCGGCCAGTGCCAGCGGCGCCGACTGGTGGAAGCGATGGTGCGGTTCGCCGGCGGCCGCCGGCCGGAAGACTTCGGCGCGACGGCCCATGGCGCGCACGTCGGCGTCGATGCAGAAGAGATCGCGATGGTGGACGACCCAGAGCTCGTGGCCGCGCTTTTGCGCTTCCAGCATGAGGGCGAAGGTCGTGTCCTTGTCGGGATGCACCGAAGGCAGCGGGTCCATGACGACGCCGATCCGGAGCACTGCGCTCATGCCGAGCCGCCCTCGCGCACGGTTCGGACGACGCAGGTGCCGGCCAGGAAGTCGTGCCAGCCGCGCTTGCGCGGCGTGAGCGCCACCAGGAAGAAGCCGAAGCCGAAGAAGCTCGACGAGATGGCGTAGGCGAGCGTGCGCAGGAGCGCGCGCGAGAGACCGATCGGACGCAGCTCGAGCGTCCGTACGGTGATGCCGACGAGAGCTTTGCCGATCGTCTGGCCGCCGCGGCCGTGAAGGACCGTGAAGTACGCCGTCGCCATCGCGAACCATGCCGCGATGAGCAGCGTGGTGAGGGTTTCGTCGGGTGCGATCACCTCCGGCTTGCCGAGCGCCGCCATGCCGGCGAGCAGACCGAGGTATCCGGCCGCGGTTAGCGGCAGTCCGCAGGCGCCGAGGATGGCGCCGTCGACGAGGAACGCTGCGGCGCGGACCAGGAATCCGGCGTAGTGGACGATGGGTTCGGGCCGGCGCGCGTGCAGGCGCTCGGCCAGGTCGCGGAGCAGAGCGGCCTGGTCGACACCCTGGTTGAGCTGCTCGACGCGCTCCCGGGTGAGCGCGGGAGCGGTCGTCGACATTCCGGCGGCGTCCGATGGCGGCGGCTGCGCGTGGGGCGTGGCCGGCATCGGCGACGCCGGCTCCGTGAAGGCGTCGGGTTCGCCGCGCAAGACGGCGCGCAGGAGCGGCGAAGGCGCCAGCGTCGGGTCGTCGGGGTCGCGCCGCGTCTTGCCGGGGCTGCTGCGCTCGGACGTCGTGGTGAGCGTCGCGTTGCATGCAGCGCAATGTTCGGCGCCGGGGGCGTTCGCGAAAGCACATGCCGGACACGGCCGCGGGTCGGTCATCGGGCGCGGATGCTATGCCGAGGTTCCCGGGCAGACAAGGCGACGCCGGAGCTCGGCGCCGGTCGCGGCCGACGACCGGCCGCATGGACGGACCGTACGCGTACAGCCGCTACGCGCTGCGGGTCCCGACGAGGTCGCCGAAGCACGCCTGCACGAGAGCCAGAGCGACGATCGCGGCCGTCTCGGTGCGGAGGATGCGCGGGCCCAGGCTGCAGATCGCGAGGCCGGCGTTCAGCGCGCGCGACGCCTCCTCGCTGCTGAAGCCGCCCTCCGGGCCGACGATGACGGCGGCGGTGGCGGCGGTGGCGTCGCCGCCGCCCGGCACCGGCAAGGCCACGGCGCCCGCGTTCTCGAAGAACAAGAGCCCGCGATCCATGGCGGCAGCGGCGCTCACGACCTCGGGAAAGGTGAGCGCCGCCCCGATCTCGGGGATGCGCGTGCGTCCCGACTGCTTGGCGGCGGCGAGCGCGATGCGCTGCCAGCGCTCGCGCTTGCTCTCCGCTGCGGCGATGCTCGCGGTGGCGAAGGCGGAGACGAAGGGGATGATGGCGACGACGCCGAGCTCGGTTGCCTTCTCGACGATGAGGTCCATCTTTCGGCCCTTGGGAACGCCCTGGTAGAGCGTGACGGCGAGCGGCGACTCGCGCCCGGCGGCGGTCGATGCCGTGATGCGCACGGTAGCGACCCGCGGCGACATCGACACGATGACGCCCTCGTGCTCGCCGCCGGCGTCGTCGAAAACGGTGACGCTGTCGCCTTCGCGGAGCCGGAGCACGCGTTGCAAGTGGCGGAACTCCCCGCCCTGGAGGCGGGCTTTGCCGTCGGCAATGTCGCGTTGCGGGACGAAGAAGCGCGGCATCAGCGGTTCCGCGGACGCGCTCTCCGGCGCGGGGCGGCGCCGCGCGGCGCTCGGGGCGCCGCGGCAGGCGTTGCGCCGCGGGTGCCGGGTCTGGCGGGGCGCGGCGCCGGCAGGCGCTGAAAGACGCTCGTCACCCATCCGCCTCGGCGCTGCGCCGAGAGGAGGCGCCAGGCGGGGGCGGCATATGCGGAGCGGACGCGCGCCTGCTGACTCCGCAGCACGCCCGAGGTGACCAGACGGCCGCCGGGGACGACGCGTTTGGCGATGGCCGGCGCGAGCTCGACGAGCGCGTCGACGTATAGGTTCGCGACCACGAGCGGGAAGCCGCGACCTGCGGGCGGCGCCGGGACGGCTTCCGCAAGGCTGCGGCAGACTAGCTGCACTCGGCCGGCGACGGCGTTCCGCCGCACGTTGCCGCGCGCGGCGCTGACGGCCTGGGGATCGAGGTCGAGGGCGACGACTTCCTGCACGCCGAGCTTGGCGAGCGCGATCGCGAGGACGCCGGTACCGGTGCCGATGTCGAGGGCTCGGGCGGGCGGCGGGCTCGCGAGGGCTTCGAGGGCTTCGAGGCTGGCGAGCGTGGTTGCATGCTGACCGGTACCGAAGGCCATGCCGGGATGAATGACGACGCGCGTGCGGCCTCCGTGGTCATCGCGATCCCATGGCGGCACGACGACGAGCCGGCGGCCGGCGCGCACCGGCCGGAAGTGCTCTCGCCAGTCCATCTCCCAGAGGCTGGCGTCGAGCTCGCGCCAGCGGACCGCAGCGCGGCGCACGCCGGTGTCGCGCGCCTGGGCGAGCGCGGTGCTCACTGCGAGCCGGGCGCGCGCCGGCTCGCGGCTCGGGAAGAAGCCGCGAACGGTTTCGTGGGTGCGGCGGCGGGCACCGTGCGCGAGCTCGCGGACGCCGGTTATCACACCCTGCGAGCCGGCGGCGATCAGCAGCGCGCCGACGCGATCGGCGGCGGCGATCGGCACCCGGATCGCGGCTTCGAGCCAGGCGGAGCCGGGCGCGGATCGCCGCCCGGCGTTGGTCTTCGGGCGCGGCGGCATGGGCGGCGGTCTCATGCCACGCGTCGCTCCGCAATGCCACGCGCGCGCCCCTCGCATCCGGACGCCGCCCGCGCTACGCGGTGGCGCCATGAGCTTCCTCGCGATCGCGCATCGGGGCGCGTCGGGACGGGCGCCCGAGAACACGCATGCCGCCTTCGCCGCCGCGCTGGCACTCGGCGCCGGCGCCATCGAGCTCGATTGCCAGCTCTCGGCCGACGGGGAGCTCGTGGTCATCCATGACGAGACTCTCGACCGCACGACCGACGGCCGCGGTCCGGTAGGCGACCGCACCTGGCAGGAGCTGGCGCGACTCGATGCCGGGTCGTGGTTCGCTGCCGCCTACGCGGGCGAGCGCATCCCGCGGCTCGCCGAGGTCATCGAGCAGGTGCGCCGGCGCGCCCTCCTGAACGTGGAGATCAAGAGCGCGCGCGATCTCGGGCGGATCGAGGCGAAGCTCATTGCTCTGGTCCTCGACATGGATGCCACGCGGGAGGTCGTCTTCTCGTCGTTCCACTGGGAGGCGCTGCGCCGCCTGCGGGCGGCGGCGCCGTGGGCTCGGCTCGGCGTGCTCTGCGACGACGATCCGCGGCGCGGCGGGCTGGGGCTCGCCGTCGAGTTGCGGGGCGAGGCGGTGATCCCGGGGCGGCGCTGGATCGACGGGCACGTCGTCGCGGAGGCGCACGCGCGCGGGCTCGGCGTCTGGGTGTGGACGGTGAACGAGCCGGGTGAGATGCGCCGCCTGCTGGCGCTCGGCGTCGACGCGATCTTCAGCGACTGGCCCGAGCGGCTCGTCGACCTGGCCCGGTTCTCCGCGCCGTAGTTCCGGCCGTCGGCGTCTTCGGTCCGACGATCGCCAGCGTGTAGGCGTCGAGCGTGAAGTAGCCGCGCGCTCCCGCCTGCACCGCGGCCGGCGTGACGCGCGCCAGCGCTTCGCGATAGCGCTCGCCGCCCTCGACGCCGAGTCCGTAGGCTTCGTTGAAGGCGAGCTCGTCGGCGTGCGACGAGTTGGTCTGGAGCGAGATCTCGTAGCTGCCGAGGAGGTATTTCCGCGCCTCGCCGAGCTCGTCGGCCGAGATCGGCTCGTCGCGCAGGCGCCGCAGCTCCGCGAGCACTCCTGCGACCGCGCGCTCGACGGCGTCCGGCGCGCAGGCGAAGTAGATGCCGAAGACGCCGGGGTCGACGCCCTCCGACGCGAACGCGGAGACCGTGTAGGCGAGCCCCTGGCGGTCGCGGAGCTCGAGGAAGAGACGGCCGCCTTGGCGCGAGAGGATCGCTTCGAGCGCCTTTAGCACGGCACGGTCGGAGTCGGTTATGCGGCCGCCGCGCACGCCGAGGACGAAGTGCGCCTGCTGGCGGTCGAGGCGGCGGGTCACGCGCCGGATGCGCGGGTCGGGGGGCGTCGGCAGGGGGCGCGGCAACGGCCGCACGGGCGGGAGATCGGCGAGCGCCGCTTCCAGGCGATCGAGCATCCACGCCGCATCGAGGTCGCCGACTGCCGCCACGACGAGTCGCGCCGGGCAGAGGAGGCGCTTGTAGTACGCCGCCAGCCGGCCGCGCGTGAACGATGTGAGCGAAGCCCGTTCGCCGAGCGTGGTCATGCCGTAGGGGTGGCGCGGGAAGTGGGCTGCGTAGAAGAGCTCGATGGCGCGCGACGCCGGGTCGTCGTCGCGGTGGGAGAGAGCTATCAGGAGCTCCCGCCGCCGCTTCTCGACCTCGTCGGCCGGGAAGGTCGGGTGGCGCAGCACCTCCAGGAAGAGATCGGTGCCTTCTTCGACGGTGCGCGACATGAGCTGGCCGCGCAGTCCGAAGGAGTTGCGGCCGGAGAAGCCGTCGATGTTCGCGGCCAGCGATTCGATCGCGCGGCCGAGGCTCGCGCGCGAATGATGGCGACTGCCGCGCGTCAGCAGGCCGGCGAGGAAGTTGTTGATGCCGTTGTTCTCCGGTCGTTCGAACAGGAGGCCGCCGAGGGTGACGGCGCGCAGGGCCACGAGCGGAGCGGCGTGGTGTTCCTTGACGACGAGGCGGACGCCGTTTCCGAGCGTGCGCGTATGGACCGTCGGCCGGCGCGCTGCGCGGGCACGCGGGCGCGGCGCCGCCGGCGCGGCGAGGGGCGCGCTCAGGTGCTCGGCTGTCGGTAGGTGGCGCTCGGCGTCGGGACCGACGAGCACGGCGATCATGTTCTCGGGGCGGAAGTAGGTCGCGGCGACGCGCTGGACGTCTTCGCGGGTCGCTGCCGCGAGCTCGGCTAGGTAGCGGGTCTCGTAGCTCGGATCCTCGAAGACGCACTGCGAATAGCCGAGCAGCCGCGCCTGTCCCTGCATCGTTTCCTTGCGGTAGACGAACTCGCTCTCGAGGTTGCCGCGCGCCCGCGCGAGCTCGGCGCGACTCACGAGCTCGGTGCGCGTGCGCGCCACCGCCGCCAGCAGCTCCTTGGTTGCGGCTGCGATCTTGGCGCGCTCGAGCGAGGCGAGGATCACGAAGAGCCCGGGATCCGGCGGCGTATACGCAAACGCCGACACCGAGTTCACCAGCTCCTTCTGGGCCTCGAGCAGGGTCACGAGGCGCGTGCTCTCGCCGCCCGCGAGGACGTATCCGAGGAGATCGAGCGGAACCGTGTCGGGGTCGTGCCCGGACGGCACGCGAAAGCCGATGAAGAGCTGGTGCTCCTGCACCGGCATGGAGATCGCGCTGCGCACGAGCGCCCGCTGCGGCGGCTCGGCCGGCCGCTGCCGCGCCGGCAGCGCCGCGGCTTCCCAGTCGCCGAATGCCTTGGTTATCTGCTCGCGCGCGAACGCCGGGTTGACGTCGCCGACGACGACCAGCACGACGTTGTTCGGCACGTACCAGCGGCGGAAGAAAGAGAGCACTTGCGGGCGATCGAGCGCCGCGATCGTCTTCCGCCAGCCGATCACCGGACGACCGTACGGGTGCACGGTGAAGGCGCGGCGGAAGAGCTCGGTGTAGCCGCGCGAGACCGGCATGTCCTCGGAGCGCTTCCACTCCTCCATGACGACCTTGAGTTCGCGCGCGAGCTCGGCCGCGTCGAAGGTGGAGTTGCGGAGCGCGTCGGCCAGGATGTCCAGGCCGGTGGCGAAGTGCCGGCCGGCGAGCACGAGGTGATAGACGGTGTGATCGGCGGTCGTGAAGGCGTTGATGTTGCCGCCCGACGACTCGACCTCGGCCGCGATCTGTCCGACGCCGCGTCGCCGCGTGCCTTTGAAGAGCATGTGCTCGTGCACGTGGGCGACGCCGGCTTCGGCGTCCTCCTCGTCGGCGGCGCCGACCTTGACCCATGCCTGCAGCGCGACAACCGACGCGAAGTGGTCCTCGCGAATGATGACGTGCAGGCCGTTGGGGAGCGTGAAGCCTGCGGTGTCGCCGTTCACGGCGGCGGGACGAGGCGGCGGCGTGGTGGCGCTAGAGCGTGTGCGCACGGATTTTCTTGACTCCCCCTGGTTTTCGTCTAAGGTAGCCGGCTCCCTGCAGCATCACGCATCGAGGGACCAGCGTTCCATCCACGGATCAGTGCACGGAACCACTCCACGTCGCACCGGAGGGGGGTGAAATATTGCATGCCCGGAGTAAGGGTCAAGGACAACGAGCCGATCGAGAGCGCCATTCGGCGCTTCAAGAAGCAGTGCGAGAAGGCCGGAATCCTCGCCGAGCTGCGGAAGCGTGAGCACTACGAGAAGCCCAGCGTGAAGAAGAAGAAGAAAGCGCTGGCCGCCAAGAAGCGCGAGCTGCGGCGGGCGAGTCGCACCAAGCACGACGGCGCGTAGTGGGTCGAGACGGAGCGACGGCGGGTCGACGCGCATGACGCAGGCCCGCCGTCGAAGGGTACGGCGCCGCCGGCGCCGTGGTCGCGGGTTGGTCGACGAACGTGGGGCGGGGCGGAGAAGGAGGCGGGTGACGGAGTAGGCGAGGGTTCCGGTGAATCGGATCGATGTGGTCCTCGCAGTGATTCTGGCGCTCTTTGCGCTGCGCGGGTTCTGGCGCGGGTTCTCGCGCGAGATCTTCGCGCTGATCGGCTTGGTCGGCGGAGTCGCCGCTGCCGGCGCGTATTACCCAGGGGGCACGGCGATGCTCCCGCCCGAAGTCCCCGAGATCGTACGCCCCGCGGTCGCGTTCCTCGGCATCTTCGCCGCCGTGGCGCTCGCCGCGAAGCTCGTCGGTCTCCTGGTGCGGCGCTTGCTCGGGTTGATCCTGCTCTCGCCGCTCGATCGCCTCGGCGGCGTCCTCTTCGGCGCGGCGAAGGGCGCGGCGCTGATCACGCTCGGCGTGATCGCCGTGCGCGCGATCACGCCGGCCGATGCGCTCGAGCGCGCCTGCGCCGATTCGGTGCTGATGCAGCCGATCCTCGCTCTCATCGACGATGGCCCGCCGGCAGCAGCCCTCCGGCGGTTGCCGGAGCCGCTGCCGTCGCCGTCGCCGGCGACCACGGGGGTGTAGGGTGCGCGGCCGCGTCCCCGAGTCGATCCTCACGGAGATCCGCGACCGCGCCGATATCGTGGAGATCGTCGGTGCCCAGGTCGGTCTGAAGCGGGTCGGCCGCAATCACGTCGGGCTCTGTCCCTTCCATAGCGAGAAGACGCCGTCGTTCACCGTCAGCGGCGAGCGCGGCATCTTCCATTGCTTCGGGTGCGGCGCGGGCGGCAACGTCTTCACCTTCCTGATGAAATTGGACAACGCGACGTTCCCGGAGGTGGTCGAGCGTCTGGCACGCCGCTACGGTATCGAGCTCGACGATCACGGCGGTGACGACCCGGCGATTCGCCGGCGCGAGGCGTGCTATCGCTTGAACGAGAAGGTCGCGCGCTTCTTCCAGCGCTACCTCTGGGACACGGCCGAAGCGGAAGCGGCGCGGGGCTATCTCGGCGAGCGCCGGATCGGCAGGGAGACCGCCGAGCGCTACGTGCTCGGCTACGCTCCGGCAGGCGGCGAGGTGCTCGCCCGCCGGCTCCGCGACGCCGCGTCGAGTGATCCGGAGCTCGGAAGCGCCGGACGCCCGCTGGCGCTGGCGCAGCAGCTCGGCCTCGTCAACGAGCGCCGCGGCGGCAGCGGTCATTTCGACCGCTTCCGAGGTCGGCTCATGTTTCCGATCACCGACGCCGCCGGCCGGGTCGTGGGGTTCGGCAGCCGAGCCGTTCCCGGCACCGCCAGCGCCGACGCCAAGTTGCCGAAATACCTCAATTCACCTGAGACTCCTCTCTATAGAAAAGGACATCATCTCTACGGCCTTGCAATCGCCCGCAGCGCCATCCGCCGCGCCGGCCGCGCCATCGTCGTCGAGGGCTACTTCGACGTGCTCGCGCTCGCCGAGGCCGGCGTCGGCCACGTGGTAGCGTCGCTCGGGACGGCGCTCACCGTCGACCAGCTGCACGTGCTCCGACGCTTTACGCGCGACATCGTCGCCTGCTTCGACGGCGACGATGCCGGCGTGCGTGCGGCCGAGAAGAGCCTTGCGACCTTTCTCGAGGCGGGGCTGGTCGGCTACGGCGCTTTCCTCCCCGAGGGTGACGATCCCGATACCTTCGTGCAGCGCGAGGGCGCCGAAGCGGTGACGGCGCTCCTGGCCAACGCGACGCTGCTCCTAGATTTCTATCTCCATCGCGCCGTGCGCCCCGAGAGCACCGTGGTCGAGCGTGGCGCCGTCGCCCAGCAGGTGGCGACGTGGCTCCGCAAGATCACGGACCCGCTCGTCGCCGAGATGATGGTGCGGCAGGCCGCCGATCGCCTGCGCATGCCGGAGGACGAGCTGCGCGCGATTGCCGGGGCGACGGTGGCGAAGGCGCGTCCGACGCCCGCGGCGTCGGCGCCGCAGCGACGCTCTGCGGCGCCCGAGCGTGCGCCCGGGCTCGCCGCGGATGCGGAGGAGCTCCTGGTGACGCTGATGCTGTACGACGCCGAGACGGCGGCGATCGTCGATGGCGAGGGAGCGCTCGACGATTTCGACGAAGGGCCGTGGCGCACGCTGGCGATCGACTTGATCGCGGCGGTGCGCGCGGGCGCGCCGCTCGACTCCGCGACCGTGCTCGGCCGTCTCGATGCTGCTGCGGCGGCGCGCGTCAGCGGCCGTATGCTGGCGATGCACGACGAAGAATCGGTGCGCCGGCAGATTGTCGTTGACTGCTTGGCGAAGCTTCGTCATCGTGCGCGCGGGCGAGAGCGCTTGCGCGTGCTGCGACGAATTCGCGAAGCCGAGGCAATAGGCGATTTCGAAGCGGTGGCGGAAGGCCAGCGTCAATTGCTCGCGCTCCGCCAGAGTGAAACGAGCGAACGAGCGTAGGTCCGCAGTGGAAGTGCGAACGATCAAGGAAGTCCAGCACATCATCCAACTCGGCAAGGTCAGAGGCTTCGTCACCCTCGATGAGGCGAACCGCCTGCTCCCTGCCGACACGATCACGCCGGAGGAGATCGACGACGTGATGGCGCTGCTCAGCGCCCTCGACATCCGGGTCGTCGATGAGGCGGCGGCGCCGCATTCTGAGGCCGGCGACGAGGATCTCGACGATGAGCCGCTCGCCGTCGCCGACGAGGGAGAAGCGGAGCCCGAGCGGAGCGACGGCGCCGCTTCCGCGACGCCGTCGACGGATCCGGTACGACGCTATTTCGACGAGATGGGCCGCATTCCTCTGCTCGGGCGAGAGGGTGAAGTCGAGCTTGCCCGTCGCATCGAGGAGGCCAGCGAGCAGGTCCGCAACGAGGCCTACTCATCGCCGCTCGCGCTGGCCTATGTGCTCGATCTTGCTGACCGCCTCGGAGCAGGGGAGCTCGCGCTCGCGGACGTAGTCGACGACGGTGACGAAGACCCGGAGGACGACGCCGCCGCCACCGAGCGCGCGGCGCGCTTCGCGAAAGGGGTGGCACGCATCCGGCGCCTCGCGGTCGAGCCGGTGCGCGGACGAGGTGTCCGCAGCGACCGCGTCGCCGCGATACAGTCGCTCGGGCTCAGGCGGCGTCATTTCGCCGCCATCGTCGGGTCGATCCGCTCGGCGGCCGCGGCGGCGACGCGCTGCCAGAACGCGCTCCGCTGCTGGGAAGAGCGCTTCGGAGTGACGGCCCGCGAGCTCGTGAGACTCGCCGCCGCGGTCGATCCGGCGCGGGCGCGCCGTGAACGCGCGCCGTCGGCGCGCGAGGCGGAGCGCTTCTTCGCTCGCCGTCGCGTCGCCGTCGCCGAGGCGATCGCGCTCGGGAGCGAGGTGCGCGCGACGCTGCTCGAGCTCCGCGGGATCGAACGCGGCGTACAGCTCCGCGCCCCGGAGCTCACCCGCACCGTCGCCGTCATCCGCGACGGCGAGCGGCGCGCCGAACTCGCCAAGACACAGCTCGTCGAAGCCAATCTCCGTCTCGTCGTGAGCCTCGCCAAGCGCTACATGCAGCGCGGCCTCCCGCTCCTCGACCTTGTCCAAGAGGGCAACATCGGTCTCATCCGGGCGGTCGAGAAGTTCGACTACCGGCGCGGCTATCGCTTCTCGACGTACGCGACGTGGTGGATTCGTCAGGCGATAAACCGCGCGATCGCCGATCAGGCTCGCACCATCCGGGTTCCGGTGCACATGGTCGAGGCCATGAACCGGGTCGTACGGGCGCGGCGCCGACTCCTGCAAGAGGCGGGGCGCGAACCTACCGAGGACGAGATCGCGACCCATCTAGGGCTGCCGCTGGAGCGCGTGCAGCGGGTGGTGCGTATCGTCCAGGAGCCGATTTCGCTGGAAACGCCGATCGGTGAAGACGGCGACGGCCGGCTCGCCGACCTGGTTGCCGACCCTCGCGCCGTGTCGCCGAGCGAAGCTGTCGAGGCGATGCATCTCCGCCGGCACACGGAGCAGATGCTGGCGGCGCTCTCGCCCCGCGAGGAGCGGGTGCTGCGCATGCGCTTCGGGATCGGCGAGCGCGCCGAGCACACGCTCGAGGAGATCGGGCAGAGTCTCGCAGTCACGCGCGAGCGGATCCGCCAGATCGAGGCAAAGGCGATCCGCAAGCTCCGGCACCCCGGACGGCGCAAGCGCTTGCGGGATTTTTCCGACGAGTGAGGCGGCGGCCGCACGTTTTGACGGAGTCGCCGACCTGCGCTATTCGGGATCAGTTGCGTGCCGGAAAAGTCGGAGTCGCCGGACACCGTCGGCGGGCCTATAGCTCAGCTGGTTAGAGCGACCGGCTCATAACCGGTTGGTCCCAGGTTCGAGTCCTGGTGGGCCCATTTTTCACCGCGCGCGAGGAGAACGATTGGGAAATCAGATCGAGCTGCTGGTCAATCTGCAAACCATCGATCTTCAGCTTCGCGAGCGGACCGACGCCATCGATACGCTCCGGCGTGAGATGGCCGAGCTCGATGCCGAGCTTGCGGCGCAACGCCAGGCACTCGACGCGGCCCGGACCGAGCGTGCCGAGCTGGAGTCGCGCCGCCGCGACATCGAAGGAACGCTCGCCGACGAAGAAGCGAAGATGAAGGACCGGCGGATGCGCCTGAACCGGATCCGCAACGAGAAGGAAGCCTCGGCCGTACGCCGGGAGATCGAGGTCGCGAAAGAGGGCACGGCGCAGATGGAAGAGGAGCTGATGGCGGTCTTCGATCAGCTCGACGGCGCGAAGGCGCGCGAGGCCGAGCTAGCGGCGGCTCACGAGGCCTTGGCCGGGCGCCGTGCCAGCGAGGGCGAGCGCGTCGAGCTCGAGATCGGCGAGCTCTCGTCGGGCCTCGACGAGGCGCGCAGCCGACGCGAGATGCTCGCGGCGGGGCTCGATGCCGGCCTCCGCCGTCAGTACGAGACGATCTTCGCGCGCAAGCGCGGGCAAGCGGTCGTCGAGGTGCGCGGTGGGACGTGCGACGGCTGTCACATGCGGATCGCGCCGCAGCTGGCGAACGAGATCCATCGCAACACTCGGGTGATAACGTGCCCGAGCTGCCACCGCATCCTCTATGCCCGGCCGCCGGAGGCGGCCACTTCCAACGCCTGACGTCGGTTCGAGATCGTTCCCTGCTGCCGCAGGCATCGCGCTTGCGATCCGTGGCCGGGCGGGGCACTCTCGACGCTTCGAGAACGTCGGACCGGGCCGGACGGTCGCCGGGCGGAATCTTCCGCCGGGAGGAAAGTCCGGACTCCGTAGGGCAGGGTGGCCGCTAACGGCGGCTCGTCGTGAGGCGGGGAAAGTGCCACAGAAATGAGACCGCCGGTGGAGCGATCCGCCGGCAAGGGCGAACCGGTGAGGTAAGAGCTCACCAGCCTCCGGGGTGACCCGGGGGGCTCGGCAAACCCCACCCGGAGCAAGATCGAATAAGAGGGTTCGGCTGCCCGCCGCAGGCCCTCGGGTAAGGTCGCTCGAGCCGGCCAGCAATGGCCGGCCTAGAGGAATGACCGTCGGTCTCCCCTCGGGGAGGCGCACAGAATCCGGCTTATAGGCCCGGTCCGGCCGTCTCGAAGACACCCCTCGAAAGAAAATTCAAGTCGCGACGATTTTCCTTGACAGCCGCTGTCGAGTTCCCTAAAGACTCGTGCGCCGGGTGGGAGAGAGTGGTGGTGGAGTGGGATTGAGTGGGATGACGTGAGGTTGGTGGAGCTGATGTGGATCTTTGCGGGAACTTCACTCACACGATCGACAGCAAAGGCCGCGTCAGCGTCCCGGCCGGCTTCCGTGATCAACTCCTCGACGATCATCGTCTGGTCTTGGCTCCGTTCACGGTCATCGGCGAGCGTTGTGTGGACGTCTATCCGTACGGCGAGTGGCAGAAGCTGCTCGAGAAATTCGACGCGCGTCCGAAGTTCAACGCCAAGTCGCTCAAGTTCCAGATGGCGTACATCGGGCGTTCGCATCGTACCGAGATCGACGCGGCCGGGCGCATCCTGCTGCCCCCGGCGCTCCGGGAGCACGCGGGCTTGAGGCGGGACGTGGTGGTGATGGGACAGTCGCACATGTTTCGGCTGATGGATGAGGAGACGTATCGCAAGGTGATGGGCGAGCTGGATGCCGAGGCGGCCGACGACCAGGGCCTCTTCGAAGATCTGAATCTCTGAGCTCGCTCGAACGACGTGGTGGAGCGGTGGGGTGGTGGACAACGGGCGCGTCCGGAGCAGCGGACCGGGGGGTCGCCGGGCGCGCCCGGATTTTCGGCAAGGTGAAAGCTCATGTCGGAGCACCAACTTCGGCCTTCTCCGGGCGGTGGCGGGGTGGATGCGGAGGCCGGGACAGGTCGACGACATGTGCCGGTGATGGTGGAGGAAGCGGTGCGCTTCCTCCACCTGAAACCGGGCGGGTTCTATATCGACGGTACCCTGGGTGACGGCGGCCACGCCCGGCGAATGCTCGAGAGCGAAGGTTCGGTGGCCGTCCTCGGCGTCGACCGCGACGCCGTTACCCTCGAGTTGACGGCGCAGCGCCTGGCCGGATTCGGGCACCGCTTTCGGACCTTCCACGGCAACTTCAGCGAGCTCGACCAGGCGCTCGCTGCGGCGTCGCGGAGCGGGGCCGACGGCATCCTCCTCGATCTCGGCGTCTCCTCGCGCCAGCTCGATGATCCCGTCCGCGGCTTCGGCTTCCGCGTCTCCGGACCGCTCGACATGCGCATGCAACCGTGCGTCGGGCCGTCGGCGGCGGACCTCGTCGCGACGCTCGGCGAGCGCGAGCTCGCCGATATCTTCTGGCGCTACGGCGAAGAGAAGGCGTCGCGCCGGATCGCGCGGGCCATCGTCCGCGACCGGACGGAGGCGCCGCTCACGACGACGGGAGCGCTCGCCGATCTGGTCGCCCGCATCGTCCGTCGTCACGGCGGCGCGCATCCGGCGACGCGCGTGTTCCAGGCGCTGCGGATCGCCGTGAACCGCGAGCTCGAGCACCTCGAGATGTTCCTCGACCGCGTACTCGACTGGCTCTTGCCGGCCGGCCGCCTGGTCATCATCGCCTACCATTCGCTCGAGGACCGGATGGTGAAGCAGGCGATGCGGTCGTGGCTGTCGCACTGTACGTGTCCGCCGGCGCTGCCGCGCTGCGCGTGCGGGGCGCGCGCGCGGGTGAAAGTCCTCACCAAGAAGGCGGTCATCCCCAGCCCCGAGGAGATCGCCGCGAATCGGCGCGCCCGCTCGGCGCGGTTGCGCGCCGTGGAGCTGATGGCGTGAGCGGGATCGAACGAGGAGCCGCACGATGAACGTCGCTACGGTTTGGGAACGACCGTTGCACGCGACCAGCCGCGGGGCGGGGGCGTCGATCAGGGCCGCGCGGGCGCGCGGCGCCGACCGCCGCGCCGTGCTCGCGACCGTGTTCGGGGTCACGATCGTCGTCGGGGTGGCGCTCTTGCTCGTCTGGGTACGCCTGCAGACGGTGCGCACTGGCTACCAGCTCTCCGCCGCGCGCCATCTCGTTCACAAGCTCGAGGAGGAGCAGCGGGCGCTCAAGATCGAGATCACCACGTTGACGTCGCGGCCCCGCCTCGAGGCCCTCGCTCGCGAACGCCTCGGCATGAGGCCGCCGGCGCCGGGCCAGATCGTGAGCGTGCCGTGAACGCCCGGATCCTTGCGGTCGGCGGCGGCATCACGGTGCTGCTGGCAATGGTAGCGCTGCGGATCGTGCAATTCACGCTCACCCAGAGCCCCGACCTCGCCGAGCTCGCGCGTCGTCAGCACCACGAGCGCATCCACATCGCCGCGCATCGCGGCGCGATCCTCGACCGCCACGGCGAGACGCTCGCATCGAGCATAGAGCGGCCGTCGCTCTACGTGCGGCCGCGGCGCGTTAGCGCCGCCGACCGCGCCCGCGTCCAGGGCGTGCTCGGCGAGGCTCTCGGACTGCCGCCCCGGGCTCTCGCCGCGAAGCTCGCGAGCAACGCCAACTTCGTGTGGCTGAAGCGTGCGGTGTCGCCGCGCGAGCAGTCTGCGGTGCAGAGTCTCGGCATCGCCGGCCTCGGGGAGGTGACCGAGGCGCGCCGCTTTTACCCGCACGGCCGGGCGGCGGCGCAGGTGCTCGGCGTCGCCGGCGTCGATCTCAGCGGCATCGAGGGCATCGAGCTCGTATACGAGCAGGACTTGCGCGCCCGCACCCGCGTCCTCGAGATCGAGCGCGACGCGCTCGGGCGCGAGATCCTGACCGAGGTCATGGACGATCCTCGCGCTCTCGACGGCGCGACCGTGCAGCTCACGCTCGACGTGGGCTTGCAGGCGATCGTCGAGAGCGCGCTCGACGCGGGCGTCAGCGAGGCGCGGGCGGCGGCCGGCACGGCGATCGTCCTCGATCCTTGGACCGGCGAGATCCTGGCCCTCGCCAACGCCCCCACCTTCGACCCGAACCATCGCGGCGCGATCCCGCCGGCCAATCGACGGAACCGAGCCATCAACGATTTCTACGAACCCGGCTCGACCTTCAAGGCGCTCCTCGCCGCCGCCGCCCTCGAGCACGGTGTCGTCCGCCCGGAAGACATGATCTTCTGCGAGAACGGCGCCCTGGCCGTCGGCAAATGGGTGATCCACGATCACCATCGTCACGGCTGGCTCTCCGTGGCGGAGGCGATAGCGGTCTCGAGCAACATCGCGGCAGCGAAGATCGGCGAGCGGCTCGGCCGCGACCGCTTCCACCCTTTTCTCGTCGATCTGGGATTCGGCAAGCCGACCGGCGTCGATCTGCCGGCGGAGGTGGGCGGCATGTTGCGCCAGCGCGGCGATTGGTCGCGCATCAACCTCATGACGACGAGCTTCGGCCAGGGTGTCGCCGTGACGCCGCTGCAGATGGCGCGTGCTTTCGCGGCGATCGCCAACGGCGGTCAGCTGGTCCAGCCCTACGTCGGCCTGCGCGCCGTCGGCGCCTCCGGCGAGGAGCTCTGGGAGCACCGCCCTCAGGTCGTGCGCCGGGTGATGAAGCCCGAGACCGCCAAGGCCGTGACGGCGATGCTGGAGCAGGTGGTCGAGGAGGGCGGCACCGGCACCAGGGCGCAGATCGCCGGCGTGCGGGTCGCGGGCAAGACCGGCACCTCGCAGAAGGTCGAGCCCGGCACCGGCCGCTACTCGGCCGACGCCCGCGTCGCCTCGTTCGTGGGCTTCTTGCCCGCCGAGGCCCCGAAGTTCGTCATCATGGTGATGGTCGACGAGCCGCAGACCTCGAAGTACGGCGGGATGGTCGCAGCGCCCATCTTCCGGGCGATCGGCGCCGCCGCGCTCGAGCGCCAGGGTCTCGTTCCGGCGGCGCCGCCGGCGCTCCTGCAGCAGGCGGCGTTCGAGAAAGAGGAGCCGGCGCTGCCGGCCGTGCCGCTCGGGGTGCCGTCGTTCCTGGGGCTCAGCAAGCGCCTGGCAGTCGAGCGCGCCCGTGACCTCGGTTGGATAATCCAGGTTACGGGCGAGGGTTACGTGCAGAGTCAGACGCCGGCCCCTGGCGCCGCGGCGGCTCCCGGGAAAGAATTGGTCCTGAGCCTGGCCCCTGCGAGCGACCTCTTGTGATCGATATCGACATGACGGCGGCCCGCGCGGTCGCGCGATGCTGACGCTCGCCGAGCTCCTCGCCGGCGTCGACGGCGTCGAGCTCGAGCTCCGCGGCGACGGGCGCGTGCCGATCGCGCGCCTGAGCGCGGACTCGCGCGACGTTCGTCCGGGCGACTTCTTCGTCGCCCTTCCGGGAACGCGGACCGACGGCGGACGCTTCGTCGACGAGGCGTGCCGTGGCGGCGCCGTCGCCGTCGCCGCCGTCGCCGCGACGAACGTCCCCGCCGGCATCCCGCTCGTGGTCGTCGCCGAGCCGGCGCGCTTCCTGGCGCGCGCGGCCGCATGCTTCCACGGTGATCCGGGTTCCGCGCTCACCATGGTCGGCGTCACCGGCACCAACGGCAAGACGACGGTAACGTATCTCCTCGAGGCGATCTGGCGCGCCGCCGGCGCTCGGCCCGGCGTAATGGGGACGATCAACTACCGCTTCGGCGACGTCGCCGAAGCGGCGCCGCTCACGACGCCGCCGGCGGGCGAGATCTTCGCGCGTCTCGCGGCCATGCGCGCGGGCGGCGCCACGCACGTAGCGATGGAGGTCTCGTCGCACGCGCTCGTTCAGGATCGCACCTTCGGTATGCCGTGGGACGCGGCGATCTTCACCAATCTCGGCCGCGACCACATGGATTTCCACCGCGATCGCGACGAGTATCTGCGCGCCAAGGCGCGGCTCTTCACCGCCCTCGACGCGAGTCCGAAGCCGCGGAAGGTCGCGGTGCTGAACGCGGCCGATGCCAGCGTCGCCGGGCTCGAGCCCGCGATCGCGAGTCCGATCGTGACCTTCGGCACCGGCGGCGACGTCCGCGCTGAGGACGTGCGCATGACCCTCGACGGCATCACGGCGACGCTCGTGGTCGGCGGCGCCGAGGTCGCGATCGCGACGCCGCTCGTCGGCTCGGGCCATCTCGAGAACGTTCTCGCCGCGACCGCAGCCGCACACGCCCTCGGGACTCCGCTGGCGACGATCGCAGGCGCCCTGGCCCGCTTCGACGGCGTACCCGGACGGCTCGAGCCCGTGGTCGCGGGGCAGGACTTCACCGTGCTCGTCGACTACGCCCACACCCCGGATGCGCTCGCCGGCGTGCTCGGCTCGCTGCGCGCGCTCGTTCCGGAGCGGCTGATCTGCGTCTTCGGATGCGGCGGCGACCGTGATCGCGGCAAGCGGCCGCTCATGGGCGCGGTCGTAGGCCGCCACGCCGATGTCGCCGTCCTCACGTCCGACAATCCGCGCACCGAGGACCCGCTGCGCATCCTCGCCGACGCCGCACCCGGTCTCGAGCGCTCCGGGTTGCCGCTGCTTGCGAACCTCGGCGGCGGCAGGCGCGGCTATCTCGTGCAGCCCGACCGCGCTCAGGCGATCGCCAGCGCCCTCACGATAGCGCGCGCCGGCGACTGCGTGGTGATCGCCGGCAAAGGCCACGAGGACTACCAGATCGTCGGCGCCGAGAAGCGGCCGTTCGACGACCGCGCGGTCGCCCGCCGGGTGCTCGCCGGCCGCGGCACGGGCGCCCGCGGCGCGCGGGTGCGGGCATGAGCGCCCCGGCGAGCGCGCCGGCGGCGCGGGAACCGAGTCCCTGGCGGCTCGACGACGTGGTGCGTGCGAGCGGCGGCCGGATCGTGCGCAGCGGCGCCGCCGAGCGCTTCCGGCGCGTGGCGACCGATACTCGGACGCTGGCGCCGGGCGATCTCTTCGTCGCCCTCTGCGGCGCGCGCCACGATGCCCACGACTTCGCAGCGGCAGCGGTCGCGGCCGGCGCCGCAGGCCTGGTGGTCGCCCGTCCGGTGGTCCTGCCGGCGGCGGCGCGCGCCGTCGTCGTCCAGGTCGACGACACGCTGCGCGCGCTGCAGGCGCTCGCCGCCGATCTGCGCCGCCGGACGGCGCCGCGGGTCTTCGCGCTCACGGGCTCGAACGGCAAGACCACCACCAAGGAGATGCTGGCGGCGATCCTGGAGCGCGTCGCTCCCGGCCGCGTCCTCAAGACCGAGGGCAACCTGAACAACCTCGTCGGCGTGCCGCTCACGCTCCTCGGACTCGCCGGCGACGAGACCTACGCCGTGGTCGAGATGGGGATGAATGCGTTCGGCGAGATCCGCCGACTCACCGAGATCACCGATCCCGACGTCGGCCTCATCACCAACGTCGGGCCGGCGCACCTGGAAGGACTCGGCTCGGTCGAAGGCGTCGCCCGCGCGAAAGGGGAGCTCTTCGCTGCCATGCGTCCCGACGCGACGATCGTGGTGAACACGGAGGACCCGCGGGTGGCGGCATTGGCGGCGGCGTTTCCGGGGAGGCGGATCGGCTTCGGCGCCGGCACGGAGGTCGCCGCGGAGGCCGTGACCTGCGACGAACGCGGTGCCGCGGCGTTTCGACTGCGACTCGCGGCCGCGGTCGTCGACGTACGGCTGCAGATCCCCGGCCGGCAGAACGTCATGAACGCGCTCGCGGCGGCGGCGGCGGCCTGGACCGTCGGCGCCGCGCCCGACGCGATCGCCGCCGGCCTCGCTGCGACGGCGCCGGTCGGCGGACGCATGCGGGTGGTGGCGCTGCCGGGCGGCGTCACCGTCGTCGACGACAGCTACAACGCCAATCCGGCGTCGGTAGCGGCGGCGCTCCGGGCCCTGGCCGAGGCGCCGGCGGCGCGGCGGATCGCGGTCCTCGGGGACATGCTCGAGCTCGGATCGGCGAGCGCCGAGCAACACCGCGCGGTCGGCGAGCTGGCGGGGACGGCGGGGCTCGCGGCACTCTACCTCCACGGAGAATTCGCGCGCGAAACGGCCGCCGGAGCCGCCGCCGGCATGGCGGCCGACGCCATTCACGTCGCGGCCAGTCACGCCGCAATCGCCGACGCGCTCGCCGCCGACGCCCGGCGAGGCGACTGGGTGCTGGTCAAGGGATCGCGCGGCCAGCGCATGGAAGAGGTGGTTCGCCTCCTCGGAGCCAACTGATCGATGCTCTACGCCGCCCTCTATTCGCTGCACACGACCCATTCGATCTTCAACGTCTTCCGCTACATCAGCTTTCGGACCCTGCTCGCGGCGCTGACGGCGCTCACGATCTCGTTCGTGCTCGGCCCGGTCCTGATCCGCCGGCTGACGCGGAACCACGTCGGGCAGCCGATTCGCGCCGATGGGCCGGCGCGTCACCGGGTGAAGGCCGGGACTCCGACCATGGGCGGCACGCTCATCCTCTTTTCGCTGCTGCTGTCGACGCTGCTCCTCGGCGACCTCACTAACCCGTATGTATGGCTGGTACAGCTCGTAACCCTCGGATTCGGCCTGGTCGGCTTCGCCGACGACTACCGGAAGTACCGGCGCGGCAACTCCGCCGGCCTCTCGGCGCGGCACAAGCTCATCGCCCAGAGCGTGATCGCCGGTGTGGCGGCGCTGCTACTGCTCCAGGTGCCCAGCTTCCCTCCGATCGTGGTCATGCCCTTCTTCAAGGATGTGCACGTACACCTCGGCTGGCTCTATCTCCCGTTCGCCATGCTCGTGATGGTCGGGGCATCGAATGCGGTGAACCTCACCGACGGCCTCGACGGGCTCGCGATCGGGCCGGTCATGATCGCCGCCGGCACCTACATGATCTTCGCCTACGTCGCCGGCAACGTGAAGCTCGCCGAGTACCTGCAGATCTCCTATGTGCCGGGGGCCGGCGAGCTCTGCATCTTCTGCGGGGCGCTGGCGGCGGCGGGGCTCGGTTTTCTCTGGTTCAACGCCTACCCGGCGCAGATGTTCATGGGCGACGTCGGTTCGCTGCCGCTCGGCGGCGCTATCGCCATGGTCGCGCTCATAACCAAGAACGAGATCGTACTCGTGCTCGTAGGCCTGGTGTTCGTCGTCGAGGCGCTCTCGGTCATCGCCCAGGTGACGTACTTCCGCTGGACGGGCGGCAAGCGCATCTTCCTGATGGCGCCCATCCACCACCACTTCGAGCTCAAGGGCTGGCCGGAGCCGCAGATCATCGTGCGCTTCTGGATCATCTCGATCATCTGCGCGTTGCTGGCGCTCAGCACGTTGAAGCTCCGATGATGCACATGACTACCGGCGCTCCCGCGCTCGAGCGCGGCCTTCCCGTCCTCGTGCTCGGGCTCGCCCGCTCCGGCATCGCGAGCGCGCGATTTCTCGCCGCGTGCGGCGCCCGCGTGCGCGCCGCGGACCGGCGGTCGGCGGCGGAGCTCGGGCCGGCGGTCGCGGAGCTGGCGCCGCTCGTCGAGCTTCGGCTCGGCACCGACGATCCGTCCGTGCTCGACGGCGTCGCGCTCGTCGTGACCAGTCCCGGAGTGCCGCCCACGGCGCCGCTCCTCGCCGGCGCCGCCGCCCGCGGCATTCCGATCGTGAGCGAGATCGAGCTCGCGGCGCGCCATCTCGACATCCCCGTGCTCGCGGTCACCGGGACCAACGGCAAGAGCACGACCACGACGCTCCTCGGCGCCATCCTGCAGCGCGCCGGCCGACGTCCGTTCGTGGGCGGTAACCTCGGCACGCCGCTCGTAACGGCGATCGGCGGCGGCTATGACGTCGCCGTCGCCGAGGTGTCGAGCTTCCAGCTCGAGCACGTCGACCGCTTTCGGCCGGTGGTCGGCGTCTTCCTGAACCTCACCGACGACCACCTCGACCGCTACGCCGATCGGGACGCCTACGGGCGGGCCAAGCTCCGCCTCTTCGCGCGCCAGGGAGCGCGCGATACGGCGGTCCTGAACGGCGGCGATCCCTGGATCCGCGCCCATAGCGACGGGCTCCGAGCTCGCGTGCTCTGGTTCGGAGCCGGCGCCGGCGCGGCGATCCGCGGCGACGAGGCCGCTATCCGGCTGCGCCTCGAGGGCGGCGAGGAGGTCTATCCGCTGACGCGCGTCGCACTCGCCGGCGCCCACAATCGCGAGAACATGATGGCGGCCATCGCCGCGGCGCGCGCTTTCGGCGCGCCGCCGGAGTGCGTGCAGGCGGCGCTGGAGGCGTTTCGCGGACTCGAGCATCGGCTCGAGCTCGTGCGCGAGCATCGCGGCGTGCGCTGGGTCAACGACTCTAAAGGCACGAACGCCGGCGCCGTGGTCAAATCGCTCGAGAGCTTCCCCGGCAACGTGATCCTGCTCGCGGGCGGCGTCGGCAAGGGCGGCGACTATGGGGTGCTGCGCACTCCGGTAGCTCGGCGGGCCAAGCGCGTCCTGCTCTTCGGCGAGGCCCGCGACGTACTCGCGCAGGCTCTCGATGGCGCGGCGCCGATCGAGATCGTGGGCGGCCTTGCCGCCGCCGTCGCCGTCGCCGCCGAGCACGCCGCGACCGGTGACGTCGTGCTGCTCTCGCCGGCGTGTGCGAGCTTCGACATGTTCCGCGACTACGCCGACCGCGGCCGGCAGTTCAAAGCCCTGGTGGAGGCTCTGCCATGACGGCCCGTGCCGCCGCGCTCGCGGCGCCTGTTCTCACGCGCCGCATCGCTCCGCGCGCCAAAGCGCGTCCCGTGATCGTGCGCGGCGGCGACCGCTGGCTGGTGTTCACGGTCGCGGCGCTCGTGACCATCAGCGTCGTCATGGTCTTCAACACCAGCTACTTCTTCGCCGGCGAGCGCTTCGGTGATCCGCTGCACGTCTTCAAGAAGCACCTCGCCTCGATCGCACTCGGCGGGCTCGCATGCTTCGTAGCCTCGCGCCTGCGCTCGGCGACCTACGAGCGCTTGGCCTACCCGGCGCTGGCGCTGGTCGCGGTGCTGCTCATCGCGGTGTTGATCCCCGGAGTCGGCATCGTGCGCGGCGGCGCGCGCCGTTGGATCGGCCTCGGCTTCATCAATCTCCAGCCCTCGGAGCTCGCCAAGATCGTCGCCGTTCTCTATCTGGCGCACTCCATGGTCCGGAAGGGACCGCGCCTGGCGACGTTTGCGCTCGGCGTCTTGCCCCACGTCATCGTGACCGGCGCGCTCGCTGGCCTCGTCGCTCAGGAGCCCGACTTCGGCACTGCAGCACTCCTCGGTATCACGCTCTTCGCGATGCTCTTCGCCGGCGGGGTCCGCTGGCGGCACCTGCTGCTGCCGGTGCTGCCGATCGTGCCGCTCGCCGCCTGGGCGGTGGCGTCGAGCCCGTACCGCCTGCGCCGCGTGCTGGTCTTCCTCGACCCCTGGCAGCACTCGCGCGACGCCGGCTTCCAGCTCGTGCAGTCGTTCCTGGCCTTCGGCTCGGGGGGGATCTTCGGAGCCGGGCTCGGGGAGAGCAAGCAGAAGATGTTCTATCTTCCCGAGGCGCACACCGACTTCATCTTCTCGGTGATCGGCGAGGAGCTCGGGCTGGTGGGTGCGCTCGTGGTCGTCGGGCTCTTCGCGGTGCTGGCGGTCCGCGGCCTGCGCGTCGCGCTGCGCCACCCGACGACCTTCGGGCAGCTGGTCGCTTTCGGCACGACTACGGTGCTCGTGCTCCAGGCCGGCATCAACATGGCGGTCGTGCTCGGCCTCTTGCCGACGAAGGGCCTGGCGCTGCCGTTCGTGAGCTACGGCGGCTCGGCGATGATCGGCGCCATGGCCGCGCTCGGCGTCCTGATCGCGCTCTCGCGCGAGTCGGGGTGAGGCGGTGACGCTCAGGATGATGATCGCGGGCGGCGGTACGGGCGGACACCTTTTTCCGGGGATCGCGGTCGCCGAGGCGGCGCGCCGCCGCGACCCGGCGGCCGCCGTCCTCTTCGTCGGCAGCCCGCGCGGCATAGAAGCGCGGGTCGTGCCGACGACCGGCTTCGACCTCGAGCTCCTGCCCGGAGCGCCGCTGCGCGGCCGGAACGTCGCCGGCAAGGTCGCGGCGCTCGGGGCGCTCGGGGCGGCAACGCTGCGGGCGCGCACCCTGGTGCGTCGCTTCGCGCCGGACGCGGTCGTCGGGCTCGGGGGCTATGCGTCGGCGCCGGCGGTGCTCGCGGCGCGGCTCGCGCATGTGCCGATCGTACTGCTCGAGCAGAACGCCAGGCCCGGGCTGACGACCCGGCTCCTCGCCCGCCTCGCCGACCGGGTATGCGTGAGCTTCCCCGATACGCACACCGGCCTGCCGGCGGACCGAGCCGTCTTCACCGGCAATCCCGTACGCCGCTTCTCGGCGTCCGCGGCCGGACCGGCACGGCGCAGCGCCGGGCTCACCATCGCCATCGTCGGCGGCAGCGCCGGAGCCCAGCGCTTGAACCAGGCGGGGCCGGCGCTGCGCGCCGCACTCGCCGACGTCCCCGGACTGACGCTCATCCATCAGACCGGCTTCGCCGAGGAGGCGACGGTCCGGACGAGCTATGCCGGGGCTCCGGGCGTCGAGGTGCGGGCGTTCATCACCGACATGGGCGCCGTCTATGGCGCCGCCGACCTCATCGTCTGCCGAGCCGGTGCAACCACCATCGCCGAGCTCGCCGCCCAGGGCCTGCCGGCCATCTTCGTGCCCTATCCCCATGCCGCCGACGACCACCAGCGGGCCAACGCCGAGGCCCTCGTGCGCGCGGGGGCGGCGCGGATGGTGCTCGATCACCAGGCGACCGGGAAGCGGCTCGCCGCCGAGGTGCGCGAGCTGATCGCGGCGCCCGGCGCGCTGCCCGAGATGCGCGCCCGCATGCGGCAGTTCGCTCGTCCGGACGCCGCCGATCGGGTCCTCGACGTCGTCGCGTCTCTCGCCGGTTCGACCGCGCCCGGCGCTCGGCATAATGAATGAAAGCCCACTCATGGAGCTGACCAAGCGCAAGCACCGCGTTCATTTCGTCGGCATCGGCGGCATCGGCATGAGCGGCATCGCCGAGGTGCTGTTGAACCTCGGGTTCCCCGTGAGCGGCACCGATCTGGCGGCGAGCGAGACGACCGAGCGCCTGGCCCGCCTCGGTGCCGTGATCACGCTCGGCCATCACGGCGACCGGGTCGCGCCGGACGTCGAGGTGGTGGTCATTTCGTCGGCGGTGCGCTTCGCGAATCCCGAGGTGGTGCGCGCCCGCGAGCTAAGCATTCCGGTGATTCCGCGCGCCGAGATGCTCGCCGAGCTCATGCGCATGAAGACCGGGATCGCGGTCGCCGGAACGCACGGCAAGACGACCACGACCTCGCTCCTGGCGCACGTGCTCGCCGAGGCCCGGCTCGATCCGACCATGGTGATCGGCGGCAAAGTGAAGGGTCTCGGCTCGAATGCCCGGCTCGGCCAGGGGACGCTCCTGGTCGCCGAGGCGGACGAGAGCGACGGTAGCTTCCTCGTGCTCACCCCGACGATCGCGATCGTCACCAACATCGACCCCGAGCACCTCGACCATTACGGCAGCGTCGAGCGCATGCACGAAGCGTATCTGCAGTTCATCAACCGCGTGCCGTTCTACGGCCTCGCCGTACTCTGTCTCGACAGCGTCGCGGTGCGGGGGCTCCTGCCCGGCGTCCGCAAGCGCCACCGTACCTACGGCTTCGCCGGCGACGCCGACTTGCAGGCGGTGCACGTGCAGGTGGCGACCGACGGCACGCGCTGCGACGTGCTGGAGCGCGGGCGCTGGATCGGCGAGCTCCGTCTCAGGATGTTCGGCCGCCACAACGCCCTGAACGCGCTCGCCGTGACCGCGGCGGCGACCGAGCTCGGCGTGCCGTTCCCAGTGATCGCCGCGGCGCTCGCGTCCTTCGAGGGCATCGACCGCCGCTTCGAGGTGAGGGGCGAGGTCGGCGGCGTCACGGTCGTCGACGACTACGGCCATCACCCGGAAGAGGTGAAAGCGACGCTGCGAGCCGCGCGTGAGGGCTTCGGCCGGCGCCTGGTCGCGGTCTTCCAGCCGCATCGCTATACGCGGACGCGCGATCTCTTCGAGAGCTTTCTCTCGGCGTTCGACGACGCCGACTTGCTCGTGCTTACCGAGATCTATGCCGCCGGCGAGGATCGCATCGAAGGCGTGAGCGGCGAGGCTCTCTACGAGGCCTTGAAGCGGCGGGGACATGCCGACGTGCGCTTCGTTGCCGACCGGCGGGCGATCGCGGCGGAGCTCGTGCCGCACCTGCGGGGCGGCGATATGGTGGTGACTCTCGGCGCCGGCGACGTGCACCGGGTCGGCGACGAGTTGCTGCGGGCGTTGCAGCAGGAGCAGCCGGCGTCACTGCAGTAGTCGAAGGAGGGGGCCGTGGAGGACGAGGTGGGGGTCGAAACGCCGTCGACGACGCGCCGGCGCGGACTCGTCGCGGTGCCCTTGCCGCCGCCGGCGCGGTGGCGGCCGCCCGCGCCCGCGCCGCCGGCGCCGGCTCTCTGCGCCGCGCTTGCAGCCGCCGGAGCGTCGTTGCGGCTCGGCGAGCCGCTCGGACGCCACACGAGCTTCCGGATCGGTGGGCCCGCCGACGTCTTCGTCGAGGTCGCGAGCGTGTCCGAGCTCGCCGGCGTGCTGCGCGCGTGCGCCGAGCATGGAGCCGCGGTCTTCTTTCTCGGCGGCGGCACGAACTTGCTGGTCAGCGACCGCGGCGCGCGCGGGGTGGTCGTAAAGCTCGGGCGCGCGTTCGACTTCATCGAGTGGCAGCTCGCGGGCGAGACGCCGCGCCTGCGCGTCGGCGCCGCCGTACCGTTCAAGCGGCTCGTCCTGCGGACGGTCGCGCAGGGGCTCGCGGGGCTCGAGTTCGGCGAGGGCATCCCGGGCACGATCGGCGGCGGCCTGCTCATGAACGCCGGCGCGTTCGGCGGCGAGATCGGCCGGACCGTGGATGCGATCGAGGCGGTGACCGAGCGCGGCGATCGCGTGGTGCTGCCGCGCGAGCGGCTCGGCTTTGCCTACCGGCGGCTGGAGCTGCCGATGCGCGCCGTGGTCACGGCCGTGCAGCTGCGGCTCGAGCGCGGCGAGCCCGCGGCGCTACGGGCGCGGCTTCTCGCTGCCAAAGCGCGCCGCGACCGGATGCAGCCGAGAGGCCATCCGAATGCCGGGTCGATATTCAAGAATCCTCCCGGTGCGCCCGCCGGCGAGCTCCTCGAGGCCGTCGGACTCAAGGGCGCGCGGCTCGGCAATGCGATGGTGTCGATGCGCCACGCGAATTTCATCGTCAACCTCGGCGGCGCCCGCGCCAGCGACGTGAAGGCGCTCATGGACCTGGCGACGCGCGTCGTCCGCCAGCGCCTCGGTGTCGAGCTCGAGCCCGAGGTGCGCCTGGTGGGGGAGTGGTGATCCGCCGCCTCCGCGACGCGCGCGTCGCCGTGCTCCTCGGCGGGCTCTCCGCCGAGCGGGAGATCTCCGTTCGCAGCGGCACGGCCGTCGCTGCGGCGCTGCGCCAGCGCGGCTATCGAGTGACGGAGGTGCGGGTCGGGCGCGACCTGCCGGCACGGCTCGCCCGCCTGAAGCCCGACGTCGCCTTCAACGCTCTCCACGGCCGCTACGGCGAGGACGGTGCCGTGCAAGGCGTGCTCGAGCTGCTGGCGATTCCCTACACGGGTCCGGGCATCCTCACGAGCGCCCTGGCGATGGACAAGACCATGGCGAAGACGGTGTGGCGGTCGCAGGGGCTGCCGACGCCGCGCTGGACCGTGGTCGCGGCGAAGGCGCGACGCCTGCCGCCGCTCCCGGCGTCGCTGCCGGTGGTCGTGAAGCCGAACAGCGAAGGCTCGAGCGTCGGCGTGTCGATCGTCCGCGCACGGTCGGGGCTCGCGGCTGCGGTGCGCCTCGCCGGGCGGTCGGATCGGCGCGTGATCATCGAGGAGTACGTACCGGGCAAGGAGGTGACCGTCGGCATCCTCGACGGGCGGGCGCTCGGAGCGCTCGAGGTCGTCGCCAAGGGCGAATTCCACAGCTACGACGTCAAGTACACGCCCGGACGCGAGGAGTTCTTCATGCCGGCGCGCTTGCCTGCGGCCGTGTCGGCGCGGGTCCTCGAGCTCGCCGCCGCGGCGCACGCGGCGCTCGGGGGCGGCGCCTACAGCCGCGTCGACCTTCGCGTCGACGGTCGCCGCGCCTATCTCATCGAGCTGAATTCGCTCCCCGGGCTCACGACCCTCTCGTACCTGCCGCTCATCGCCGAGCACGCGGGCATGGACTTCGGCGATCTCTGCGAGGCGATCCTCGAGCGCGCGGCGCTCGGTATCCAGGAGAGTCGACGATGACCCAGCGCGATCCGCGGCGCGGCCGCCCGGGCCGGTCCATCTTGCGCGACCGGCGCTCGGATTGGAGCGCTCTCTTGGCCTGGCGGCCGGAGCGGCCGCAGTGGATGCGCCGCGCGGCCTGGACCTGGACCTGCCGCCGCCCGCGGTGGTCGGCGTGGGTGCGCTGGCGCCCGGCGCACCTGGCCGCGCTTCGAGTGCCGTGTCCGGACCCGGCCGCCGTGTCGAGCGCCCTCCGGGCCCGCAGCGGCTGGTTGCGATCCCCGCGTGCGGTGCGCCGGCTGGCGCTCGCCGCCGGCGTGCTCGCCGTCGGCGGCGGCCTTGCGATCTTGGCCGTCTACGGTCCCCGGGTGGTAGCTGCGATCGCCGATCACCCGTACTTCGCCGTCACCGAGATCGTGATGACGCCGACCACCCACGTGCGCTCGGGAGCGCTCCTCGAAGCCGCCGCCGTCCGGCCGGGCATGAGCCTCTGGCGCCTCGATCCCGAGGCGCTGGCGGCGCGGCTCGAGGCCCACCCGTGGATCCGGCGTGCGAGCGTCCGGCGTGAGCTCCCGCGTCGGCTGATCGTCGACGTCGCCGAGCGCAAGCCGGTGGCCATCCTCTACCTCGACAACCTCTACTACGTGGACACTACCGGACTCGCCTTCGTCCGCGTCGGCGACCGCGATCCGATCGAGCTGCCGTTCGTTACCGGCGTCGAGGCGGCGATCGTCGCCGACGACCGCCCCTTCGCTCGTCATGCCATCCGGCAGGCGCTTCGCGTCCTCGATCTGATGCACGCTGCCGGACTTCCATTTCACGTCTCGGAGGTGCATATCGAGCGGGAGCAGGGGATCACCGTCTTCCCCGTCGCACCGCGAGTCGCGTTGACGTTCGGGTGGAGCGGATTCAAGACCAAGCTCGCGCGGCTCGAGCGCGTGCTGCGGGATTTTCGGGGGCGAGAGAGCCAGATTCGCGAGATCGATCTGACGTCGGGGACGGCAGCGGTGGTGCGGCTGCGGCAACCGAGCGCGAAGGGAACGCGCACGCGAGCCTGAGCCGGGGGGAGCGAGGGCGGAGGGATGGCGAAGCGAACCGGAATGGTGGCGGCCCTCGATCTCGGTACGGCGAAGACGTGCGTCGTCGTCGGCGAGGTCGGCGAGCGCGGCATCGAGGTGTGCGGGATCGGTGAAGCGCCGTCGCGTGGTCTGCGCAAGGGCGCCATCGTGCACGTCGAGTCGACGGTGCAGGCGATTCGCAAGGCCGTCGCCGAGGCCGAGCAGATGGCGCGCTGCGAGATCCGTCACGTGACCGCGTCCATCGGCGGCTCCCACGTGCGCGGGCTGTCGAGCCACGGCGTGGTCGCGGTACGCAACGGAGAAGTGTCCGTGAGCGATCTGAGCCGGGTCCTCGACGCCGCGCGCGCGGTGGCGCTGCCTGCCGACCGCGAGGTGCTGCACGTCCTGCCGCAGGAATACATCATCGACGACCAGGAGGGGCTCCGGGAGCCGATCGGTATCGCCGGCGTCCGGCTCGAGGCCAAGGTCCACATCATCACCTCCCAGGTAGCCGCGGCTCAGAACCTGGTGAAATGCTGCAAGCAGGCCGGGATCGCAGTCGACGATGTGGTGCTCGGTGCGCTCGCCTCGGCCGACGCCGTCCTCACTCCCGAGGAGAAAGAGCTCGGCGTCGCGCTCGTCGATATCGGCGCCGGCACCAGCGACGTCGTCATCTTCCACGGCGGCGCCGTGCGCCACACCACGAACCTGCCGCTCGGGGGCCAGCATCTCACCAACGACATCGCCGCCGGGCTGCGTACGCCGACCGTCGAGGCCGAGAAGATCAAGCGGCGCTTCGGTTGCGCGCGTGCCGCGCTCGTCGAGCGCCACGTCGAGATCGAAGTGCCGAGCGTCGGCGACCGCGAGCCGCGCGTGCTCTCGCGCCATATCCTCTGTGAGATCATCGAGCCGCGGGTCGAGGAGATCTTCCAGTTGGTGGCGCGCGAGATCATCCGCTCGGGATACGAGGAGGTCCTCGCCTCGGGCGTCGTCCTGGTCGGCGGCTCGGTGCTCCTGGATCGCATCACCGACGTCGCGGAGCGGATCCTGCGTCTGCCGGTGCGGATCGGGATCCCGCACCACGTCACCGCTCTCGCGGATCTCGTCGCGAGCCCTATCCACGCAGCCTCGATCGGGCTCCTCCTCGCGGGCGGCGACGGCGGCAAGCCGGTGCGCTTGCACGCGACGCGCACCGACGGACTACTCGGGCGCGTCCGGCATCGCATGGGCGAATGGCTGCGGGATTTTTTTTGAGCGGGCGACGTCTCGGCGTGATTGTTCGGGGCGAAATTGCGTGACAGCGATTTTGAATTGCGGTACAGGGGGTGACGCATGAGGCGGCGGCATGGACGTGGGCATGGTGGGAAAGACGGCGCCGGATCGCCCAAGAGCGATGGCCGTCCTGTCCAGGTTGAAGGAGGTGGGGTGATGCAAGACCTTGAAGGTGTGCAACTGGGTGCCCGGATCAAAGTGATCGGCGTCGGCGGCGGGGGCGGCAACGCGGTCAACACGATGATCGCAGCCGGCCTCCAGGGCGTCGACTTCATGACCGCCAACACCGATGCCCAGGCGCTCAAAGCGAACCTGGCGTCCGTGAAGCTCCAGCTCGGCACTGCCTTCACCAAGGGCCTGGGCGCGGGCGGCAATCCCGAGGTCGGCCGCAAAGCGGCGACCGAGGACGTGGAGCGCATCCGCGAGGTGCTGACCGGCGCCGACATGGTATTCGTCACCGCCGGCATGGGCGGCGGCACCGGCACCGGCGGCGCTCCGGTCGTTGCGCGGATCGCCCGCGAGCTCGGCGCCCTCACGGTCGGTGTCGTGACCAAGCCCTTCCTCTTCGAGGGCAAGAAGCGCGGGCGTCAGGCCGAAGAGGGCATGCGCGAGCTCAAGACCAACGTCGACACTCTCATCGCCATCCCGAACCAGCGCCTCCTCGCCGTCGCCGGCCGCAACATGTCGATCCTCGAGACCTTCAAGAAGGCCGACGACGTGTTGCTTCAGGCCGTCCGCGGCATCTCCGACCTCATCACCGTCCACGGCCTCATCAACCTCGATTTCAACGATGTCCGCGCGATCATGTCCGAGATGGGCATGGCGCTCATGGGTGCGGCCGTCGCCAGCGGTGAGGATCGCGCCGTCGAGGCTGCCCAGAAGGCGATCTCGAGTCCTCTGCTCGAAGACGTCTCCATCCAAGGCGCGCGCGGCGTCCTCATCAACATCACCGGCGGTCCGGATCTCACCATCCACGAGGTCAACGAGGCCGCGACCCTGATCCAGGAGGAAGCCGACGACGAGGCCAACATCATCTTCGGCGCCGTCATCGACGATACGCTGTCCGATCAGATCCGCATCACCGTCATCGCGACCGGCTTCGGCGAGGCGCGCGAGGACGTGCGTCGCCCGCCGGGCGTAACGGCCCAGCCGCCGGCGCCGCTGGTGCAGCCGCCGCAACCTGCGCCGGCGCCGCGCGTCGCTTTCACGCGCGAGCCGGTTCGTGAAGCGGCACAGTCGGCGGCGGCGGCGGTGCGCAAGGTCGTGCGGGTAGGCGGCATCAACGACCTCGACGGCACGATGTGGACGCGATCGGGCGGCGGAAACGATCGCGGCGAGCCGATCTCGCTCACCGTGCCCGATGACGACGACAGCCTCGACATCCCGACTTTTCTGCGCAAACAAGCCGACTGAGCGATCGTACGATCGTGGTTGACGAGGCACGCGGGCGGAGCCCGCGTGCCTCGTGTCGTTTGCGGGCGAGAAGTCGAGATGCGGTTAGCGCGTTGAGGTCGCAGGAAGCCGATGGTAGCGTGTCGCAGTCGTCGAGCCTCGTGCGCACGCGCGCGCGACGTCCCGGTTCCGCGCTCCCCGCACTGCGGCGCGGCGTTGGTTTTTCGAGGAGGAGTACGTGATCGGACCCAGCAAACGTCAGGCATCGTCATGCGAGAATCTCAACCACCGGCGCGCCAATGCGCCCGTGGCGCACTGTCCGCAGTGCGGCGGGGTCGTGAATCAGAGCTTGCGCGGAGCTTCGCGCTGTGACGACACCACGCATCTGCAGGTCCGCCGCACGTTCGCGGCATACTGCATCCACTGCGGGACGCAACTGATCGCGCCGCTGCGTTGAGCGCGGGGCGGGTGGAGCCGCCGTCGGCAGACGATGACGCGTGACTACCGCACGCCGTCGCCAAGCTCGTGCTGAGCGGGCAGAAATCGGCGGCTGCGGCGTCGCTCGCGGCGCTCGGCGGGCTCCGGGCGCCGGCCGCTCCCCGTTTCAGCTCAAGTCGCAGCCTCCTCCGGCCGAGAACTCGTACGCACGACCGGGACTTTCCGTCCGTGCCGCACAGCACATCGCATGTTCACGATCCTCGGCATCGTCGTCGTCCTCGGCTGCGTCATCGGCGGATTCGCGTTCATCAACGGGCCGATGCACGTCCTCTTCCAGCCGGGGGAGCTGATCATCATCGGCGGCGCGGCGCTCGGTTCGCTCCTGATCTCGGCTCCGGGCAAGGCGCTCGGTCTCGTCGGCAAGGGCCTGGGAGCGGCCTTCGGCTCGAGCGCGCCCACCAAGGCGGACTACCTCGATCTCTTGAAGATGCAGTACGAGGTCTTTCAGTTCATGCGCAAGAACGGCGCCGTCGCTCTCGACGAGCACGTGCAGGACTTCGACAAGAGCGCAATCTTCTCGAAGTATCCGAGTTTCTTGAAGCGCCATCACGCGGTCGAGTTTCTGCGCGACGCCCTGAAGCAGATCGTCAACGGCACGGCTTCGGCGGAAGAGCTCGACACCCTCCTCGACACCGAGCTCGACACGCACCACGAGGAGCACATGATCCCGGTCGGCCTGATCCAGAAGACGGCTGACGCGCTCCCCGGTCTCGGGATCGTCGCCGCCGTTCTCGGCATCATCGTGACCATGGGCTCGCTCGATGCCGGGCCGGAAGAGATCGGGCACCACATCGCAGCGGCGCTCGTCGGCACCTTTCTCGGCGTGCTGCTCTCGTACGGCATCCTGAACCCGGTCGCTACCAACATCGAGGTTCAGGGCGCCGCCGCCGCGAAGTATCTACGTTGCATCAAGGACGGGGTCGTCGCGTCGCAGCGCGGCACGTCGCCGATAGTCGCCGTCGAGTTCGCGCGCAAGGCGATCTTCGAGAGCTCGCGTCCGTCGAGCGACGAGCTCGATGAAGCGGTGCGCAGCGTGAAGAGCGCCTGATGGCGGCGAAGGGGCAGCCGCAAGTCGTCGTCAAGTGGCGGAAGAAGAAGGGCCACGGCGGCGCCCACCACGGCGGCGCCTGGAAGGTCGCGTACGCCGACTTCATCACCTGCATGTTCGCGCTCTTCCTCGTGCTCTGGCTCCTCACCCAAGCGGACTTGAAGCTGCGCCAGGAATTGGCGCGCTACTTCCGTAATGCCGGAGTGCAATCGGGCGGCTCCATGCTCGGCGACAAGCTCGAGCAGGCGCGCGCGCAGGAGAGCCGCCCGCTCGAGGCGGCGCTCACCATCGTTCAAGGGACCGGTGAAGAGCTGGAAGCGCTCCGCGGGTCGGCCAAGGCGATCCAGGAGGCTCTCGAGCGCGATCCGGCGTTCGATGCCGTCAAGGACCACGTGCGCGTCGAGGTGACGTCCGAGGGGCTCGAGATCCAGATCGTCGACTCCGGCACGAGCGGCCAGAAAGGACTGCTCTTCGACCTCAGCAGCGCGACCCTGAAGCCCGGTCTCGTCGCCCTCCTGAAAGAGCTCGCCGGGCACTTGAAAATGCTGCCGAACCACATCGAAATCGGCGGCCACACCGATGCACGCCCGTTCGCCGCCGGCGCCGGGATGAGCAACTGGGATCTTTCCTTCGCGCGCGCCAACAATGCGCGCGCCGTGCTGGAGCAGTCGGGTATCCGCGCCAACCAGGTGCTCCGCATCAGCGCCTACGGCGCCGAGAAGCCGTTGAACGCGGCCGATCCGCTCGCCGACGAGAACCGCCGCCTCAGCATCCTCGCCCGGCGCGAGAAGGCCGATAACGCCGAGAAGGCGGGACCGGCATCGGTGGAATTCGGGGGACGGTCGATCGCGCCTCGCGTCGTCGACTCCGGCGCGCCGCCGGTGTGACGCGGTAGCGACGTCGACGTCGAGGCGCGGCGAGCGACGCAGTCGCGGCCGATCGCGGCGCGGCGTGCCGGGCGGGGCGATCCGGGGCGTGCGTACCGCTCCGGCGCTCGTCAACGGGATCGACGGCGCCTATACTCCCCGGTTCGATGCCGGAGTCCCCCCGTGATCGCCTGCGCGATCGCCGCGCGCAGGAGCGCTTCCTCTTCACGCCGAGCGGCGGCGGCGACGTCGCGGTGTGCCTCGTCTACCCCAATACCTACCCGGTCGGGATGGCGAACCTCGGCTTCCAGTCGGTATTCGAGATCCTGAGCCGGCATCCGCGCGTCCACTGCGAGCGGGCGTTCCTACCCGATCCGGACCAGCACGGCAGCGAGGTCGTGAGCTTCGAGAGCGGCCGGCGCCTGCGGGACTTCGAGATCGTCGCCTTCTCGATTTCGTTCGAGACCGATTATCTCCATGTCGTCGACATCCTGGCCGGGGCGGGGATCCCGCCGCTGCGCGACGACCGCCGGGGCGGACCGCTGCTGATCTGCGGCGGGCCGGCGACGTTCTTGAACCCCGAGCCGATCGCCGACTTCTTCGACGCCGTGTTCATCGGCGAGGGCGAGGAGATGATCCCCGAGCTGCTGGCGCAGTTCGTGGCCGCCCGTGATGCGGGCGGCGGACGCGCCGGAGTGCTCGACGCCGTTGCCGAGGTCGCCGGCGCCTACCGTCCGGACCGCTACGAGGTCGAGTACGGACGCGACGGCACGATCGGCGCGGTCGCGTATCGCGGCCCCGGGTCGGGGGCGGTCAGGCGCCGGCTGGTGACCGACCTCGACCGCTTCACGACCGCGAGCAAGGTGCTGGCTCCCGAGGCCGTCTTCGGCGACATGTACCTCGTCGAGGCGAGCCGCGGCTGCGAGTGGGGCTGCCGCTTCTGCGCCGCCGGCTACATGTATCGACCGATCCGGTATCGCAGCCCGGAGGCGCTGGCGGCGGCGATCGACGAGGGCCTGGCGCATCGTCGCACGATCGGGCTCGTCGGCGCCGAGATGGCGAGCGTGCCCGGCATCGCAGGCCTCTGCGAGCGCGTCGCCGACGCGGGCGGGCGCGCGTCGCCCTCGTCCCTGAAGGCGGACGTCATCACCCACCGCCTCGCGGGGGCCCTCGGCCGCAGCGCCAACCAGAGCGTCACGGTCGCGCCCGAGGCCGGCTCGGAGCGCCTGCGGCGGGTGATCAACAAGAACCTCACCGAGCCGGAGATCCTGCGCGCCACGGATTGGCTCGTCGGCGCCGGAGTCCGGGCGATGAAGCTCTATTTCATGATCGGCCTGCCGACCGAGACGTCCGAGGACGTCGCGGCCATCGCCGATCTCTCCCGCAAGATCGGCGAGCGCTTCCGCCGTGAAGGTCGCGTCCGGCAGATCAAGATCTCGGTGAATCCCTTCGGCCCGAAGCCGTGGACGCCGTTCCAGTGGGAGCCGATGGCGGACCTGCGCTCGCTGCGGGCGAAGATCGGCGATCTGCGGCGCGCCATCGGCCGGGTGGGCGGCGTCGACGTCGACGTCGCCTCCCCGCGCGCGACGTACTACGCGACGGTGCTGTCGCGCGGCGATCGCCGCGTGTCGCGCCTCCTGCTCGCGATCCACGCCGCCGGCGGCGATTGGTGGCGCGTGCTGCGCGCCTGGGAGCGCGATCCCCCTGCCGGCGGAGTCGATCCGCGCCTCTTCTCGCACCGTGAATACCCGGCCGACGAGATCCTGCCCTGGGACTTCCTCGACCACAGTCTGCACAAGCGCTTCCTCTGGACGGAGCGCGCGCGCGCCCGCGCCGAGCGCCAGACCAAGCCTTGCGACGTCACCACCTGTCGCGTCTGCGGCGCCTGCTGACGGCGATCGTCGGCACCGGCGGCCGGCGTCACTCGCCGCGGAAGAGCGGCGTTCGCTTCTCGAGGAACGCGCGCACGCCCTCGGCGTAGTCGGCGCTCGCGAAGCACTCGGCGATCAGGCGGCGCACTCCTTCGAGATCGCGCGCCGCCGGCTCACGCTGCGTCTCGGCGATGGCGCGCTTGGCGGCGCGGATGGTGAGCGGCGCGTTGGCGGCGATACCGGCGGCGTAGCTCGTGGTGAACGCCTCGAGGTCGGCCTTGGCCACCACCTGGTTCACGAGTCCGGTGCGCAGAGCTTCGTCGGCGGCGTAGGTGCGCGCCGTGAAGAACATCTCGCTCGCGACCGACGGCCCGACGAGGCGCACCAGGCGCTCGACGCCGGCGTACGCGTAGCCGAGCCCGAGCCGCGCCGGCGGCAGGGCCATGCGCACGTCGGCGGCGGCGATGCGGAGGTCGGCGCAGGCGGCGATCGCGAGTCCGCCACCGATGCACACTCCCTGGAGCATGGCGACGACCGGTTTTTCGAATGCGAGGAGGGCGGCGAAAGCGCGACCGTTGGTCTCCTCGTACGCGGCAGCGGACGCGGGATCCCGGCGCTGCGTCGCGAACTCCGAGATGTCGGCTCCGGCCGCGAACGCGGCGCCGCCGGCGCCGCGCAGTACGAGTACGCGGACGTCGCGGTCGGCGGCGAGCTCCGCGACGAGTCCGGGAATCGCCTCCCACATCTCGAAGCGCACCGCGTTCAGGCGCGCCGGATTGCGGAGGACCATCCAGGCGACCCCGGAGGGGCCGCGCTCGATATCGACGCCGAACTCGCTCATGTCGTTCCTCGCACGCGCGCCATCTCGTACACGAGCATCGATGCCGCCGCCAGGCGGCGCGCGTCGGCAGCGGCGCCGCTGGCGATACGACGGGTCTCGCGAGTACAATGCCGCCGTCGATGGGAGGGGACGCGATGGAGCATCGCTTCCGGACGAGTCGCCTGACGCGCGGCAACGTGGTCTTTCCGACGGAAATGGTGGTGACCGATCGCCTCGTGACCCGCATCAAGCCGTCGCTCGTCGGTCGTGTCGAGGAGAGCATCAGCCTGCGCCAGGTGTCGTCGGTGACGGTGAGCCATGGCGCCCTCTTCGCCGACGTGACCGTGCATTCGTCCGGGGGCACCGACCCGCTCCGCAGCCATGGGCTCACGAACGCCGAGGCCCGCCGCCTGAAGCACTTGATCGAGGAGCTGCAGAGCAACATCCTGACCGCCGGGGTTGCGGACCTGAGCGGGCTGCGGCCGTGTCCGCGCTGCGCCGAGACGATCAAGGTCGCCGCCCGAGTCTGCAAGCACTGCGGCGCCGACATCCCGATCGAGCTCACCGAGGAAGCGGCGTCCGACGCCGCCTCGGGCGCCGGCGCCCTCGCCGCCGCTGCGCCCGCAGCCCGGGACGACGAAGACTGGACCTGGAGCTGATCGTGGCCGACGAGCTCGCCGCCGCCAAAGACCGCTTCGCCGCTCTCGTACGCGAGATCGACGCCGATGTCGTCGTCGTGATCCCGGTGCGCTCGACGGCGGACGCCTTCCGCATCTCGCTGACGCGCGGCACGAGCCGCCGCTTCCTGACGCTCTCCGAGGACGACATGCTCGATCTCGTGGAAGACGAGCGCGCAGCGGTACGGCTGCAGGCGCTATTGAGGGACGAGATCGCGGCGCTGTGACGGCGGCGCGGCTGGCGTGACCGTGCCGGCGCGGTGCCGCTCGGCGCGTCGCGGCGCGCTCAGGCGCGCGCGTCGATGCGGCGGCGCGATCGCGGCGCTTCTTCGCCGCCGGTAGCCGACTTCCGGCGTGCCTCTCGCGGCTCGCTCTCCTCGCCGTCGTCGTCGACGCTGCGCGCCCGCGGCGCGGCGTTGCTCGCCGACTTCGCTAGGGCCAGTGCTTTCGGCGAGAGGTGGACGACGACGTCGCGGCCGGCGTCGCCCGCGGGGCGCAGGCCCGGAGAGCCGTAGCGCGCGTGCTCGGTGGTGCGGCCGACGGCCTCGCGCTCGATCTCCGGCGGCGTGACGCCGCGGCGGGCGTCGGTCGCGAGCGCCGTGCCGATGCGAGCCGGGCCGGAGGTCCCGGGGCGGCCGATCGTCGGGTCGAGGTCCATCGACTCCGAGCTAAGCAAGCAGGCGCACCGGGGGCTAGCTCGCATTTGCCGCCCGGTCGCCTCTGCGACCGCGGACTGCGGCGGCCTCTGTGCGAGGCCGCATGCCGCCCCGGCGCGCACCGGCATTTCAGGTCGTGCGGGTCGCGCTGGCGATGTCGGCGAGATGACGGACAGCCTCGCCCATCGCCGCGAAGCGCTCGTCCTTGGTCTGCCCGCGGACGAAGCGGACATAGATCTGCTGGAGGACGACGGCGAGCTTGAAGAGCGCGAAGGTTTCGAAGAAGGCGATCGCGCCGAGGTCGCGGCCGCTGCGCGTCGCATAGCGCGCCACCACCTCGCGCCGGGTCGGGAAGCCCTCGAGATAGGTCGGCTGCATGGCGACCGCGAGCCGCTGCGGCGGATCGGTCGCTTCGGGCCAGTAGCCGAGCAGGGTTCCGACGTCGATCCGCGGATCGCCGAGCGTCGTCATGTCCCAATCGAGCACTGCGACGACCCGGCCCGGATCGTCGCGATCGAGCATCACGTTGTCGAGCTTGAAGTCGTTGTGGACGACGGTGGCGTCGAGCGCAGGCGGGATGCGCGCCGCGAGCCACGCCGCCAGGTCTTCCATCACCGGGAGCGGCTCGGTCTGCGCCCGCTGCCAGCGCTCGGCCCACCCGGAGATCTGGCGTGCGACGAAGCCCTCGGGCTTGCCGAGCGCGGCAACGGCCGTTCCGGCGACCGGAACGGCATGCAGGTCGGCGAGTGCGTCGACGACCGCCTCGCCGATGCGGCGGCGGATGGTCGGATCGTCGGGGATCTCGTCCGGCATGGTGCGGCGCACGACGATCCCATGGCGGCGCTCCATCACGAAGAAGGGGGCGCCGATGACCGCCGGATCCTCGCACAGCACGTACACGCGCGGGGCGGGTGCGTAGTACGGCCCGAGCGCCGCCAACGCTCGATACTCGCGCACCATGTCGTGCGCGCGCGGCGCGATGGGCCCGAGGGGCGGACGACGCAGCACGTACTCGCGATCGCCGTAGCGCAGCAGATAGGTGAGGTTGGCGTGGCCGCCGGGAAACTGGAGGATCTCGAGCGGCCGGTCGGCTTCGGGGAGCTTGCCGCGCAGGTAGGCGGCGACGGCCGCGGCGTCGAGTTGCTCGTCCGGCCGCACCGGCGCGACGTCCGGCGCGGCGCTCACGGCTCCGAAATCCTCACGCGCCATAACGTCCGATCGCGAGCTGCGTGATCTCGGCGATGAGATCGCAGTGCGAGCGGCCCGACTTCTTCGCCGCCTTGGCCAGCTCGGCGGTGGAGAGTAGCCAGGGGTTCGGGTTGCACTCGATCACGTACGCCTTCTCGTCGCCGTCGAGGCGGATGTCGATGCGGCCGTAGTCGCGGAGGCGGAGTGCCTGGTAGGCGGCTATCGCCATCTGCTTGAGCTCGGCCTCGAGCTCCTCGTCGAGGTCGTCGGGGAAGAAGGGCTGCGTCCGCCGGTAGACCTCCGTCCCTTCTTCCCACTTCACCTCGGTGCCGGCGATCCGCGGCGTGCCCGCCGGGAGCTGCGACAGATCGAGCTCGACGATCGGCAGCGCCTCGGGGTTCTGGTTGCCGAGCACGGCAACGTAGATCTCGCGGCCTTCGATGTACTCTTCGATGAGCACCGGGCCGTCGAAGTCGGCGTGGACCTGATCGATGCGCTCCATCAGCTCCTTCAGGCTGTGAACGACGGCGCTGAAGCGGATGCCGATCGAGCCGTCCTCGAGCCCGGGCTTCACGATCACCGGGAAGTGGATGTCGTGCGCCCACTCGAGGCGGCCCCGGTGCCCGGTCATGAAAGCGGGCGTGCGGATCCCGTGGAACGCGAAGATCTTCTTGGCGAGCGCCTTGTCCTGGGCGAGGAAGAGTCCCTGGGGTCCGGCGCCGGTGTAGCGCCGCCCGAGGAGCTCGAGATAGGCGGCGACGTGCATTTCTTTGGTGTCGTCGCCGGCGTACGACTCGGCGAGGTTGAAGTAGAGGTCGGCGCGCTCGGTGGCGAGCGTGTGCAGCGAGCCCGGGGTGCCGTCGAGCGTGTGATAGAAGGGATCGTGTCCGAGCTTCCTCAACGCGTCGTAGATCTCTTCGTGGTCATGCTTGGGGCGACGCCGCTTGCGGCGTGACGACTTCACCTCGGCCGCTTCCTCCGCCCCGCTGTCCGTCGCGTCGTAGAGGACGCCTACGCGCAGCTTTGGCATTCGGGGACCGTATCATCGACCGCTCACGGAAAAAAAGCGAAAAGTCGGCGCCGCGCGCGCGTCAGCGCCGCTTCGGCGCCAGCAGCACTGCGGCGACTGCCCATGCGCCGAAGACGAAGCCGAGGCCGAGCCAGGGACGCGTCGGGTAGCCGTTGTTGCGCGCGACGATGCGGCAGACGATGGCGTCGCACGTGTTGACGACGAATGCCGTGCCGAGGAGCGTCGGCCAATCGAGGGGAGTCGAGACGAATAGGCGAAGGCCGGTGAGCCAGCCGAGCGCGGTGTGCAGAGATTCGATCACGAGCGGCGCGCTTTCTTGACCCCTCGAAAGCGCGTCACTATAGATGGCGGCCTTTCCGCTGACAATCAGGAGGGGCAGTGATGGCGCGACGTGAGGTGACGCTCCTTTCCTGGATCGTCGAGACGGGAGAGGCGAGATTGTTGCAGTTCGCCGAGGAATTGCTCGCCAACCCCAAGATGGCGGAGGCCTTCTCCTCGGCATTGCAGCGCGCGGTCAAAACCAAGGGACAGGTCGATCGAAACATGCAGATGGTGCTCGGATTGCTGAACCTGCCGTCGAAGGCCGACTACAATCGGCTACTGTCGAAGATCGAGGCGCTGCAAGGCAGCCTGGTGAACCTCAACATCAAGGTCGACCGCCTGCTCGCCGAGCGCGAGCGGCCGAAGCCGCGGCGCCGGCCGCCCGCCAAGTCCGAGCCCTCGCCGAGCTGAGCCGCGCTCCTGCCGCCGCCAGACCCGTGCGCGGCTCGGCCGGCGCTCACGAATCGGCGCGTCGGAAGGTAGCGCTCAAGCCGACCAGGCGCGAGAGCGAGCTCGGCTCTTCGGTTGCTAGCGGCACCGCGACGACGAGCGCGTCGGGCGCTGCCGCTGTCAGGCGCCGGATCTCGGCGCGCTCGGCCCGTACCAGGGCCGTGAAACGCCGGTGCAGCGCGGCGAGCTTGCGCCCGAACGCGAGATCCGCCGCGGCTGCGCCCTCGACGTCGGGGAAAGGCGGATGGCCGAGCACTCCCGGCGGCAGCACCCGATTGACGATGAATCCGGCGAAGGGCAGCCCGGCGCGTACGAGCTCGCGGTGGAAGGCCAGCGTCTCGGCGATGCGGGCGCTCTCCGGCGTCGTCACCAGCACGAACGAGGTCTCGGGGGCGCGCAGGAACCTGGAGACCTCGGCGGCGCGTTCCTGGAAGCCGGCCGAGAATTCCTCGAGGCCGCCGACGAACTCGGCGACGTCGCGCAGCATCTCGAGGCCGGTCAGACGCTCGAGTCCGCGCAGCACCGCGCCGAGCACGGCTTGCGCGATGCGCGAGCCTTCGCGCGCGAGGATCAAGCTCGGATTCTGCAGGATGGCGGCGGCGCGCGACGTGAGGAGCGCGGTCAAGCGCTCCGGCGCTTCGAGGAAGTCGAGGGCATGCTGCGTCGGCGGCGTGTCGACCACGAGCAGGTCGTAGTCGCCGCTGCCGGCGAGCGCGTGCAGGCGCTCCATGGCCATGTACTCCTGCGAGCCGGCCAGGGCGGTCGAGAGACTCTCGTAGATGCGATTCGTGAGCACGCGCTCCGCAGCGGCGCGCGTCGGGGCGTAGCGCTCGATCAGCTCGTCGAAGGTGCGCTTGGTGTCGAGCACTATGGCGTCGAGGGAGCCGCCCCGCGCCCGGCGTCCGAGCGGTACGCGGTGCGGCGTGCCGTCGAGACTAGCGATGCCGAGCGCGTCGCGCAGGCGTCGCGCCGGGTCGATCGTGAGGACGGCGGTTCGCCGGCCGTGGCCCGCGGCGGCGACGCTGAGTGCGGCTGCGGCGGTGGTCTTGCCGACGCCGCCGCTGCCGACGCACACGAGGAGCCGCTGCCGACGCAAGAGGCCGTCGAGGACGTCGGCGTCCGCGCGCTCCGGCGGCGGCCGATGGTCGCCGGGTTCGGCGTCACCGGCACGGCCGCCGGCGTCGACGCGCCCGCGCTCCGCCGGATGTTCGTAGTCGTTCGAGATGATGCCGGTCACGAGACCCGCCGGGAGCCGCGGGCGTGCGGTCGCGCGATCGCGTCGGCGAGCGGCTCGAGCGCCGCCAGCGTGATGCGCCCGGCCGGCGCGTGCGGCAGGCTCACGGGGCGCTCGGGGAGCGCCTGCGTCAGGCGGCGAATCTGGCGCTCGGCGGTGCGCTGGCGCGCCAGGGCGAAGCGCGCGACGCCGAGGTAGGGTTGCCACGCCGGAGGCACGTCGGGCGGATCGACGCGCAGGCGGTGCGCCTCGACCCGCGTGAAGCGGAACGGATCGACCGCATTCACGATCACCGGCAGCAGGGCGACGCCGATCCGCATGAGCGCCGTCGCCAGCTCGAGGGTTTCGTTGACCGCCATCTCCTCCGCGCGCGTGACGATGGCGACCGCCGCCCGTTTCGGGTCGCCGAGGAGGAGCGCCAGATCGCGCGCCGTGTTGGTGAGCGGACCGAAGGGCAGCATCTTGAGGAGCGTTCCCGGAGTCGCGAGCAGCGGCACCGAATGTCCCGTGGCCGGAGCGTCGACGATCACGAGATCGAAGCGGTGGCGCTTGCGCTTGAACCCGGTGCGCTCGCCCTCCCATTCGGCGATGCGGACGAGAGTGAGGAAGTCCGCGAGGCCCGGAGCGGCAGCGGTGACGACGCGGAAGGTGTGGCTCTCGAGGAGACGGCGCGCGAGGGCGCGGATGCGCAGCATGCCCGTCAAGAAATCTTCCATGATGACCGCGGGGGCGATGGCGGCGGCGGCAAGCTCGGGAGTGATCTCGGTCGGCTCGGAACCGAGCGAGAGATCGCCTAGATACTCGCCGAGGCGGCCGAGCGGATTGAGCTCGACGACGAGCGTGCGCTTGCCGGCGCGGGCGGCGGCGAGCGCGAGCGCGGTCGCGACCGCGGTCCGTCCGACCCCGCCCTTGCCGGTGATGAAGACGAGGCGGCGTTCGAGCGCGGCGTCGAGCATCGGGACCGACTTACTACGCGCGCGTCCGGGCGCGGTCAAATTGACATTGCGGAAACCCTTCCGTAGCGTCCCGCCATGGCTCGGCGCGTAGTCGACTTGCGTCCCGACGATAGCGGGCCGCCGCAGTCGCGCCGGCGGCGGCGCCGGAGCGAAGCCGGTCATCAGGCGTTCGGACAGCGGCTGCGCGCTCTCGAGCGTGAGCTGGAAGAGGCGCTCGCCGGCATCGAGGAGGGTCCGGACTACGGCGCCTGGTTGCGGGGCGTCGGCGAGGAGGTGCTCGGCTTCTATGCCGACCTTGGTCGCGCCCTCATGGAAGGCGGGCTCGGCGCCGCTTTCGTGAGAATGCGGATGGTGGGGACCGCCGATCGGGTCGGGGACTTCGGGTACGACCCGGCATTCCGGGCCCGCCTCGAGCCCTTCCTCCGCGTCCTCTACGAACGCTGGTGGCGGGTCGAGACGATCGGCCTCGAGCACGTGCCGCTCTCCGGCCGCCTGCTCCTGGTCGGCAACCACTCGGGTGGGATGTTCCCCTACGACGGGGTGATGATCGCCGAGGCCCTCCGTGCGCACTGCCCCGGCGGCGGACGGCAGGCACGCCCGCTGGTCGAGGATTTCATCTACCGGATGCCGTTCCTCGGTCCGCTGCTGGCGCGCCTCGGGGTCGTACGCGCCTCGTCGCAGAATGCACGCCGTCTGCTGGCGCGAGAGCAGGCGGTGATCGCCTTTCCCGAGGGCGCAAAGGGGCTCGGCAAGTACTACCGCGAGCGTTATCGGCTGCAGCGCTTCGGGCGCGGGGGATTCGTGGCGCTGGCGCTCGAGACCGGTGCGCCGCTGGTGCCGGTCGCGGTGGTGGGTGCGGAGGAGATCCACCCGGTGCTGGCGCGGTGGGGCTGGGCGGCGCGCGGCCTCGATCTACCCTACTTTCCCGTGACCCCCACGTTTCCCTGGCTCGGAGTGCTCGGACTCGTGCCCCTGCCTACCAAGTGGCGGCTCGTATTCGGACCGCCGATCGATCTCGCGGGGCAACACGGCGCCGACGCGCACCGCGACGAGCTCCTGGTGAACCGGCTGAAGGAGGAGATCCGCGAGCGCATCCAGCGGATGCTGATCGCCGCGCTCTCGGAGCGCCGGTCCGTTTTCGCGTGAGCCGCCGGCGGACGCGGCGGTCGACGCGGTTTCAGAAGACATAGGACATCTCGGCGGCGATCGTGTGCTGATCGTTCCGAAAGTCGGCGGCCGCGCCGACCGGAGACTTCTCGTAGAGCCGGTGCCGGCCCTTGTCGTAGCGGTACTCGGTGCGGAGCATCAGGCCCGGGGCGAGGACGACCTGGAGCGTGGTCGTGACTTCCCAGGCGCTCTGGTGTGCGCCGAAGCCGTTGCCGTCGGGCGTCGGGAGGCGCGTTCCGTCCGAGTCGTCGAAGTATTCGCCGCGGAGCGCCAAGCCCACCGGTAGCGGCAGCGCGGCGGCGAGATCGTAAGCCAGGATGCCCGAAAACGCGTTCCACTCCGCATCGCCGCCGACTCCGAGATCGGTCTCGTTGCCGTAGAGGTAGTTCAGGACGATCGCGAAGCCGGCGCCCGGTTTGATGGTCGAGACGAGGTCGATCGAGCCGCGCTTGGCGTCGCCGCGATCGGGCTGCTCGGCACCGTAGATGCCGTTGATCGTGAACGAGAGCCGTTCGACCGGCGTGAGGCCGAGGCTGCCGACGAGCGTCTTGCCGTCGTTCGCGTCGACGACGTTGTCCCAGCCGTTGACGATACCGAGCATCAGGCTCGCCTGCGAGCCGAAGGCGTAGCTCGCCGTCGCGCCCACGTGCGTGAATGGATCGGCCCACGCGAATGCGAGCGAGCGGCTGATGTTCGGGTTGCTCCACGGCTCGATCACCTCGGCGCCCAGAGGGGTCACGAACTTCCCGGCCCTCAGCCGGAGATCGGGGAGCCCCGGGACGTCGTAGGTGACGTAGGCCTCTTGGAGATCGACCGGGTCCCGCTCCGCGGCGACGTTGCCGCTGGTGCCGTCGCCGTCCCAATCGGTCCCGAGGCGCTCGGCGAGCTTGCCGAAGTCGATCTTGGCCACGAAGCCGACACCATCGACGCCCGGGGCGCGGGAGATGCGCAGCTGGAAGAGGTCGAGCACGAAGCTGTCGTGGTTGCGGTCGAAGGAGCGGAGCGAGATCCGTCTCGAGCCCGGGTCGTTGAGGTCGTACTCGTACGAGGTCGCGATGCCGCTGCCGAGCTCGAGGCCGAACGGCAGGTGCTCGGTGCTGGCCTCGATCCGATCGAGGCGCCGCCGCAGCTGCCACGGGTCGCAACAGTCCGCCGGCGGCTCGTCCTGGCGTTCGCGGCGCTCGAGTCGCTCTTCCAAGGTGGAGCCGCTCTCTGTCCGTGCATGGACGGCGCCGGCGATGTCGGTCGTTCCGGCCACGAACGCCGCTGCCAACAACCAGTTGCTCTTGGTCATCATGCGTGCTCCCCCCGGGTCGACGACCGTTCAGCAAAGCGGATGCCGCGAGGGTGGAGGCGGAAGGCTGCCGACATAGGGGGATGCGACGTTCGGATCGCGCATCTCATGCTCGATCGGCGGGCGATGATCGGAAAACGGGCAGCGCGGCGACAGGCAGTGAGGCGGCCTCTCTACGGCGCCCGCGCCGTGTGCTATCGACGGCCGGTGCGGGGAAGGGGGTGAGCGTGGAGACGCTCTTCTGGATCGCGGTGGTGCTCGGAATCGTCGAGGGAGTGACGGAGTTCGTACCGGTCTCGTCGACGGGACACCTGATCCTCGCCGGGACCTGGCTGGCCTTCCCGGAGGAGAAAGCGGCCGCCTTCGAGATCTTCATCCAGCTCGGGGCGGTGCTGGCCGTCGCCTGGTTCTACCGCGAGCGCATCGGTGCTATCGGGCGCGGCGTCCGGCGGGAGTCGAGCGCTCGGGCGTTCGTCGGCAAGCTCCTGGTAGCGTTCGTTCCGGCGGCGGTCATCGGGCTCCTGTTCCACCGCTGGATCGTGCGGGTGCTCTTCGGCCCGCTGCCGGTCGCGGCCGGGCTCGCGCTCGGCGGCGTGGTGCTGCTCGCGGTCGATGGGCCGCAGCGCCCGCCGGGGCGCACGAGGAGCCTCGACGACGTCACCTGGGGGCAGGCGCTGTGCGTCGGGTGCGCGCAGGCGGCGTCGCTCTGGCCCGGGGTGTCGCGCTCCGGCGCCACGATCATCGGCGCGCTGCTCGCCGGGCTCGCCCGCCCGACCGCGCTCGAGTTCTCGTTCTTCCTCGCCCTCCCGACCCTGGGCGCGGCGTCGGTGTTCGCGCTCTGGGAATCGCGCCGCGCCCTGGCCGTTGCCGACGTCCCGATCTTCGTGGTCGGTCTGGTCGTCTCGTTCGCCGTCTCTCTGGTGGTGATCGCGGCGTTGCTACGCTACGTCCGCGACCACGACCTGCGCCTATTCGGTTGGTACCGGCTCGCTCTCGCCCTCGCCGTCGTCCTCGCGGCGCGCCGTTGAGAAGGCCCGCGCCGCTTCTTCGCGCTCAGCCGAAGATGACCGTGCTGCGGCGCAGGCGCTCGGCGTCGAGCAAGCGCTGGACCTCCGTCCGCACGTACTCGGCGCGCTCGTGGAAGAATTGCTCGCGCGGGGTGCGAGGGTAGGGACGGATCGGCATCAGGGGCGGTCCGAAGCGGATGCGCCACTTCGTGGGGAGCGGCAGGTACCCGAGCGGACCGAGCAGGTAGAGGAGGCTCGGGACCGGAATGAACGGCACGCGAAACATGCGCGGTAGTTGCGGGATGCGGAAGAGCGAGCGCGTCGTCTCCTCGGCGCCGATGACGGCGACGGGCACGACCGGCGCCTGGTGGCGCGCGCTCAAATGGGCGACGCCGGTGCGGAACGGGCGCAGGCAGTACGCCTGATGGTACGGCTTCCCGAGCGCCTCTTCACCCTCGGGGAAGATGCCGACCGCTTCACCGCGCTTGAGGAGCGCGGCGCCGTTCACGGTCGAAGCCTCGACGCCGCCGAGGCGGCTGAACAAGGTGCCGATCACGGGTAGATCGGTGACGAACTTGGCGTACAGCATGCGCACGATGCGATGCGCGGGATGCTCGTCTTCGACCGCGAGCGAGATCATCGCGGCGTCGAACGGCAGGGTGCCGGAGTGGTTTGCGGCCAGGAGCACCGGCCCCTCGGTGGGCAGGTGCTCGAGACCTTCGACCTCGACGCGCCAGTAGTATTTATAGAGGAATCGGAAGAAGGGCTTCGCACGCTCGCGCGTGAGCGGATCGAAGCCGAAAGGGTCGACGTCGTTTCGGGTCGTCGTCCGCGTCCTGCGGACGCCGCTGTTTGCCGCCTCTGCCATCCTGCCACCCCTCCACGGCACTTCCCGAGCAACACCAGCCGAAAAACCCAAGTGCGACGGTGCTGGCGCATAGCACAGCTCGGGGAAGATGTCTCGGACAATTTGATGCCGCATTGCGGCAGGAGGAGTGCGCGTGCCGGCGCTGTCGGCGCGCTTGACGCCGCCGCGCGCGCGCGCCATGCGGCGACACTCGTGGCGCTGTCGAAGCGACTCTTCCTGGCCGGTCTGCAGTGCGCGAAGCGCCTTCGCCTCGAGAGCGTCGCCCCCGAGCTTCGCGATCCCGACCCGGCCGGAGGCGACGCGCTTCGCGAGGCGGGAATCGCCGTCGGTCGACTGGCGCGAGAGCGGTTTCCCCGCGGCCGGCTGATCGCCAACGAAGAGTGGGAGGCGGCGCTCGCGGCTACGCGGGCGGCACTCGCGGACGACGCGACGGAGGCGTTGTTCGAGGCCGCGTTCGAGCACGGCGGCGCCAGGACGCGCGCCGATGTCCTCGTGCGGACGGCCGCGGGGTGGGCGCTCGTGGAGGTGAAGGCGGCGCTTCGCGTCCGCGATCGGCACGCGACCGACCTCGCCTATCAGGTAGCCATCATGCGCGCTGCCGGGCTCCCGGTGGCCAGAGCGGGCCTCCTCCTCCTCGACGGCGACTACGTGCACGCCGGCGGCGCACTCGATCTCGGACGCCTCTTCACCCACGTCGATCTGACCGGCGAGGTCGAGCCGCTCCTGGCGAGCGTCCAGGCCCGCCTCGGCGAGATGCAGGCGGTTCTCGCCGCCGCAGAGCCGCCGGCGGTGACGATCGGCGCGCAATGCCTGGTTCCGTCTCGCTGTCCCTTCTTCGGCCATTGCCACGCCGGCGGTCCGCCGTATCCGGTGACCGACCTGCCGCGGCTCACGGGCGCGCAGCTCGCCGAGCTCGGGCGCCGCGGCATCGACGACATCCGCGCCGTGCCGCTCGACCTCGTCGGCCTGACGCCGCTCCAGGAGCGCGCCCGGCGGGCCGCCCGGCGCGGCGGCGCCATCTGCGAACCGGCGCTGGCGGCGCAGCTCGCGGCCATCCCGCGGCCCGCGCACTGCATCGACTTCGAGACGATCGCGCCGGCCGTGCCGGTGTATCCCGGCACGCGACCTTTCGAACAGGTGCCGTTCCAGTGGTCGGATCATGTGCTCGCCGCCGACGGCGCGCTCGAGCACCGCGCCTTCCTCCATGACGCCGCCGGCGATCCGCGTCGGGCGTTCGCCGAGAGCCTGCTGGCGGCGACCGCCGACGCCGCGGCCATCGTCGTCTACTCGGGCTTCGAGGGCGAGGTCCTGCGCGCCCTCGCTGCGGCGCTGCCGGATCTCGCTGCCGCGCTGCTCGCGCGCTGCAACCGCATCGTCGACCTGCTGCCGCTCGTGCGCGACCACTGCTATCATCCCGATCTCCGCGGCTCCTTCTCGATCAAGCGCGTGCTGCCGGCGTTCGTCCCCGGGCTCGGCTACGACGACCTCGCGATTCGCGACGGGCTGGCGGCGGCGCGCGCCCACGCGGCCCTCGTCGACCCGGAGCTCGATGCCGCACAGCGAGAGGAGGTCCGGGCGCAGCTGCTCGCGTACTGCGCGCGCGACACCATGGCGCTCGTCGAGCTCCTGCGCGTGCTCGCTGCGGCGCCGGACGCCGGCGCCGACCCGCCGCGCCCGCCCCGGATCGGTTGACCGATCGCAGCGCCGCCGGTAGCGTGCGCCGCGCCATGACGATGCGCATCGCATTCTCCCTCGCATTGATCGCCGCGCTCGCGATCGGCTGCGAACGTTCGCAGGAGGTCGGCGGCGCTGCCGGCGCTCCCGCGGGAAAGACGGACACGATGGCCGAGAACCTGGAGACGGCGCCGAGCGGCTTGCAATACGTGGATCTGAAGGTCGGCACCGGGGCGTCGCCGCAGACCGGACAGACGGCGGTCGTGCACTACACGGGGTGGCTCGTCGACGGCAAGAAGTTCGATAGCTCCAAGGACCGCGGCCAGCCGTTCAGCTTCGCGCTCGGGCGCGGGCAGGTCATCAAAGGCTGGGACGAGGGGGTCGCGACGATGAAGGTGGGCGGCGTGCGCAAGCTCGTCATCCCGCCGGACCTCGCCTACGGAGCCCGCGGCGCCGGCGGCGTCATCCCGCCGAACGCGACCCTCACCTTCGAGGTCGAGCTCCTCGAAGTCCGCTAGCGGCGTCGCCGACGGTTGCGGCGCGGCACTCGCCGGCGAGCGCGTGCCGCTGCTCTCGACGCCGCACGCCGGGCCTGGCATTGTCCGCGCCGGTGTCCGCCGCCACGCGATTTCTCCGCGCCTGCCGGCGCCAGCCGACCGACCGCACGCCGGTCTGGATCATGCGCCAGGCCGGGCGTTACCTGCCGGAGTATCGGACGCTCCGCGCCCGGCACGGATTCCTCGAGCTCTGCAAGACCCCCGAGCTCGCGGCGCGGGTGACGCTCATGCCGATCGAGCGCTTCCCGGTCGACGCTGCAATCCTCTTCGCCGACATCCTGCTCGTGCTCGAGCCGATGGGCGTCGGCCTCGAGTTCGCTGCCGGAGACGGGCCGATCATCCGTCGCCCGGTGCGGACGCGGGCCGACGTCGATGCGCTGGCGCGGGTGCCGGCGGCCGAGGGGCTCGGCTACGTCCTCGAGACCGTGCGCCTGGCGCGCGAGCGCCTCGCCGACAGGGTGCCGTTGATCGGCTTCGCCGGCGCGCCCTTCACCCTCGCGTCCTACGTCATCGAGGGCGGCGGCTCGCGGCAGTACCGGCACACCAAGACGCTCATGTACACCGATCCGGCGGCGTGGCACGGCCTCATGGAGCGCTTGTCGGAGACCGTCGTCGAGTACCTGCAGGCCCAGGTCGCAGCCGGCGCGCAGGCGTTGCAGGTCTTCGACAGCTGGGTCGGCTGCCTCGGGCCCGACGACTACCGCGCCTACGTGCTGCCGCACATGCGCGCCACCTTCGCGGCGCTCGCCGCGAGCGGCGTGCCCGTGATCCACTTCGGCACCGGCACGGCGGCGCTTCTCGAGCTCGTGCGCGAGGCCGGCGGCGACGTCATCGGCCTCGATTGGCACGTCGATCTCGCCGACGCCTGGCGCCGGCTCGGCTACGACGTCGCGGTGCAGGGCAATCTCGATCCCGTCGCGCTCTTCGCACCCGTAGAGGAGATCCGCCGGCGGGTCGGCCGCATCCTCGAGCGCGCCGGCGGGCGGCCGGGACACGTGTTCAATCTCGGGCACGGCGTCCTCCCCGAGACGCCGCTCGCGCACGTCGGCGCCCTCATCGACGCCGTGCACGAGCTCTCGGCGCGGGACTGACGGCGGCGACGTCGCGCGCCGGCGTCGTGGGCGACGCTCGCCGCGCGCGTTGCGGCGGTCGCTCGGTCAGCTAGAATCCGCCCGCGAAAAGAAGAGAAAGGACGGACGCCATGCCACGCGACTCGCTGACGATCACCGACAATAGGACGGGCAGGACCTACGAGATCCCGGTCGAGCACAACACGATCCGGGCGTTCGACCTCCGCCAGATCAAGACCGATCCGGAGGACTTCGGGCTCATGGCGTACGATCCGGCGTACACGAACACGGCGTCGTGCAAGAGCCGGATCACGTACATCGACGGCGACCGCGGCATCCTCCGTTATCGCGGCTATCCGATCGAGCAGCTCGCCGAGCAGAGCACCTATCTCGAGACCGCCTACCTCCTGGTGAAGGGCGAGCTGCCGAAGCCGTCGCACCTCAAGGCGTTCGATCAGAACATCCGCCTGCACACGATCATCCACGAAAACATCAAGAAGTTCATCGACGGCTTCCACTACGATGCCCACCCCATGGGCATCCTCGTCGGCACCGTCGGCGCCCTCTCGACCTTCTACACCGACGCCAAGCGCATCTTCGATGCCGAGTCGCGGCGCATCCAGACCCACCGCCTGATCGCGAAGATGCCGACGCTCGCGGCTTTCGCGTATCGCCACTCGATCGGCATGCCGTACGCGTACCCGGACAACGACCTCAGCTACACCGGCAATTTCCTGAACATGCTCTTCAAGATGACCGAGCTCAGGTACCGGCCGAACCCGGCGCTCGAGCGCGCCATCGACGTGCTCTTCATCATCCACGCCGACCACGAGCAGAACTGTTCGACGAGCGCCATGCGCGGCGTCGGCAGCTCGCAGGTCGACCCGTACTCGGCGATCGCGGCCGCGACCGCGGCGCTCTACGGTCCGCTGCACGGCGGCGCCAACGAGGCCGTCATCCGCATGCTCATGGAGATCGGCTCGAAGGAAAGAGTGCCCGAGTACGTCAAGCGCGTGAAGGCGGGCGAGATCCGCCTCATGGGCTTCGGGCACCGCATCTACAAGAACTACGATCCGCGCGCGAAGATCTGCCGCCGGATCGCCGGCGAGGTGTTCGAGGTCACCGGACCGAACCCGCTCCTCGATATCGCCATCGAGCTCGAGCGCATCGCCCTCGCCGACGACTACTTCATCACCCACAAGCTCTACCCGAACGTCGACTTCTATTCCGGCATCATCTACCAGGCGATGGGATTCCCGATGGACATGTTCCCGGTGCTGTTCGCGATCCCGCGCACCTCGGGATGGCTGGCGCAGTGGATCGAGATGCTCCAGGACGAGGAGCAGAAGATCGCGCGGCCGCGGCAGATCTATCTCGGACCGGAGAAGCGCGACTACGTGCCGGTCTCCGAGCGGCCCGAGTAGACGCAGGCTACTTGGCGATGAGGTACGCGACGGCGACGATCATGACGCCGCCCAGGATGCCGAGTGCGACGAACAGGCCGTCCATGGCTCCCGGTTCTACACCTGTCGTGCCGTCGAGCAAGCAAAATCGACCATGAGGCTCCCCGCTCCACGATCGGCGGTCGCGTTGGGCGGCGGCGGCGCGCCGCCGCCGCTCGTGCAGAGCCGCCAGGGACGCAGCGATGCACTGAATCCGGCTGTAAACGCCCGTGCGGGTTGGCGTCGAGAGGAAGCGCTCGCGGGAAGCGTGATGCCGTGCACGAACACCTGCCGGCCCAGGCTCGCGGCGTGACGCCGCGGCGCTTCGCGATCGGCGGCGTCACGGTGGCGCCGAACCTCGTGCTGGCGCCCATGTCCGGCATCACCGACTCCGCCTATCGCACGCTGGTGAAGGAGCTGAACCCGGGCGCAGTCGGGCTCGTGGTGACCGAGCTCGTCAGCGTCGAAGCCCTGACGCGCCGCAACGTCCGCACCCGCGGCATGATGCGTTTCCGTCCGCTCGAGCGGCCGATCTCGATCCAGCTCTTCGGAGCCGACCCGGAGCGCATGGCCGCGTCGGCGCGCCTCGCCGAAGATCTCGGCGCCGACGTCGTCGACGTCAACTGCGGGTGCCCGGCGCCCAAGGTCACCAGGAAGGGCGGCGGCGCCGACCTCATGCGCCGGCCCGCCGTGCTGCGGGAGATCCTGCAGGCGCTGCGCCGGACGCTCACGATCCCCTTCACGGTGAAGCTCCGCGCCGGATGGGACGCGGGATCGCGGAATGCGGTCGAGGTGGCGCGCATGGCCGAAGGCGAGGGCGCGCAGGCGATCGCCGTCCACGGGCGGACGCGGGCCCAGCTCTACAGCGGCACGGCCGACTGGGAGCTAGTGGCGCGAGTGAAGCAAGCCGTAGCCGTGCCGGTGATCGGGAGCGGCGACGTCACCACCGCCGCCGGCGCGCTCGCGCGTCTCGCCGAGACCGGCGTCGACGGCATCATGGTCGGGCGCGCGGCGCTCGCGCACCCATGGATCTTTCGCGAGGTCGAGGCTCTGCAGCGTGGGCTATCGCTGGCTCCGCCGACGCCGGCGGAGCGCCTGGCGGCGGTCGCGGCGTTGATCGCGCGCCTCGAGGAAGAGCTGCCGCCGAAGGCCGCGCTCGGCCGCTCGCGCGGACTCGCGTGCCGGATGGTGAAGCACCTCCGCGGCGGCGCCGAGCTGCGCGCGGCGTTGACGCGGGCGCCGACGACTGCGGCCATGCGCGAGCTCCTGGCCGCGTCTAGTGCGCTCGCGTACGAGTCGGCGGCGTAGCGGCGATCGCCGCGCGCGCCCGGCGCGCGGCGGCGACGCGGACCTCGGTGCGGCCGCGCTTCAGGAGCTCAACATGTCGGTGATGCGGTGCTCGATGCTGCGCTGATGCAGCTGCGCGCGCAGGCGCTGGAAGAGCTCGATCTTGTTGATCGGCTTGGTGAGGAACTCGCTCACCCCGAGGCGCATGCCGATCACGCGCGTCTCCATGTCGTCCTTGGCGGTGAGCAGGATGACCGGGATCTCGCGCGTGCCTTCTCGCTTGCGCAGCGACTCGCACACCTGAAAGCCGTCGATGTCGGGCATCATCACGTCGAGGAGGATGACGTCGATGGGATGCGCGTTGACCGCCGCCAGCGCCTCGCGGCCGCCGTTGGCGCAGTGCACGACGAAGCCTTCTTTCGTCAGCAGGCGCTGCAGGATGTCGACGGCGTTGCGGTCGTCGTCCACCACCAGCACGGTACCTTCTTGCTTCGCGTCCATCGCGACCCTTCCTCCCTACAATAGATAGCTCTGCTGGGCGCCCTGGTACGGCGCGCCCGACTTCCGGCGCCGGAGCTTGGCGACGAGCGTCGTGCGCTTGAGTCCGAGCAGCCGCGCCGCAGCCTGCTTGTTGCCCTTGGTGCGGCGCAGCGCCTCTTCGATGAGGCGGTTCTCGAACTCCTCGACGGCGCTGTTCAGATCGAGGCCGTTCTCGGAGAGCGACGGCTTCGGGATGCGCTTTTCCGAGATGAAAGAGCGGATGTTGCTCGGCAGGTTCTCGACGCGGATCCAGCCGTCCTCCGACAGGATCACCATGCGCTCGACGAGGTTCTCGAGCTCGCGCACGTTCCCCGGCCAGTCGTACTCCCAGAGCTGCACCATGCTCTCGTCGGTGATCTGCACGGGATGGTCCGGACGCTTGCGGTTGTGCTTCTCCAGGAAGTGCGCGGTCAGGAGCGGAATGTCCGAGCGCCGCTCGCGCAGGGGCGGCATCACGATGGGAATCACCTGTAGCCGGTAGAAGAGATCCTCGCGGAAGGTGCCGCGGTCGACTTCCTGCTGCAGATCCTTGTTGGTGGCGGCGAGGACGCGGACGTCGACCTTCATCGTCCGGTCGGCGCCGACCGGACGCACTTCGCGGTCCTGGAGCACGCGCAGCAGCTTCACCTGCAGGCGCGGGCTCATCTCGCCGACCTCGTCGAGGAAGATGGTGCCGCCGTTCGCGAGCTGAAACATGCCGGCGCGGGCCCCGATCGCGCCGGTGAACGCGCCGCGCTCGTGGCCGAAGATCTCCGACTCCAGCAGCTCCGCCGGTATGGCTCCGCAGTTCACGGGAATGAACGGGCGGTCGGCGCGCGGCGACAACTGATGCGTCGCCCGCGCCACCAGCTCCTTGCCGGTGCCGCTCTCGCCCATGACCAGGACCGTCGCGTCGGTCGTCGTCACTTTCTTGATGAGAGCGTGGATCTTTTGCACCGTGGGGTGCTGCCCGATGAGAAAGGGGAAGGGATCCATACGCGCGCGTTCTCCGATGGCTCTGAAAATTTGTCGCGGTGTGAAAAACGTAACAGTGGTGTTTCGGGCGGACAAGACGAAACCTTTAGCGCCGACGCTGGCAAAGCCCGCGACGCGGCTGCAGGCGCGCACAGCAGTCGTCGTGCGCGATGCGGCGCACGCGCCTGGCGTCGTGTCGGGAAGTTGACATCAGTGCGCGAGTGCGATGAATCGGCCCGCCGCGCCGGAAGCGGCGTGTTCCGCAGCGCCTCGCACGGCGAACGAGAGGAGATCCGATGACGGTGAAATCGCAAGAGGCGCAGCAGAAGAAGCGCGGCTTCCGTTGCGACGGTCGACGGGGGCGCGAGCTGCGCTCGGTGGAGATCACCCCGCACTACCTTCGCCACGCCGAGGGCTCGGCCCTGATCGCCTGCGGGGCGACGCGGGTGCTCTGCGCCGCCTCGGTGCAGGAGGGCGTGCCGCAGTGGCTGCGCAACGGCGGACGCGGCTGGGTCACGGCGGAGTACGGCATGCTGCCGCGGGCGACGCATACCCGCTCCGACCGCGAAGCGGCGCGCGGCAAGGTCGGCGGACGCACCCAGGAGATCCAGCGCCTCATCGGCCGCAGCCTGCGCGCCGTCACCGACACGACCCTGCTCGGCGAACGGACGATCTGGATCGACTGCGACGTGATCGAGGCCGACGGCGGCACCCGCACCGCCGCGATCACCGGCGCCTACGTCGCCCTGGCGCTCGCGGTGCGGAAGCTGCAGACGGCAGGGGTGCTCGAAGCCTCGCCGCTGGTCGACCACGTCGCCGCGGTGAGCGTCGGGATCGTCGACAAGCGGCTCTGCCTCGACCTCGCGTACGAGGAGGACCGCCAGGCCGAGGTGGACATGAACGTCGTCATGACCGGCAAGGGCAAGTTCGTCGAGGTGCAGGGCACGGCGGAAGGGAAGCCGTTCACGGCGACGCAGCTCGAGGCCATGACGGCGCTCGCGACCGAGGGCATCGCGACGCTGGTGGCGTTGCAGAAGCGGGTGCTCGCCGAGGCCGGGAATGGCTGAGGCGCCGCGCCCAGGTCCGGAGGCGCGGACCGCGTCCGGCTGGCCGGCGCGGCTCGTCCTCGCGACCAACAATCGCGGCAAACTCCAGGAGGTCGCCGCGATCCTCGGCGCCGCCGGCGTGACCGTCGTCGGCAGCGCCGCGGTCGCTCCCGGATGGTCCGTCGTCGAGGACGGGGCGACCCTGGCGGCGAATGCGCGCCGGAAGGCCGAGAGCCTGGCCCGGCTAACCGGGCTGCCGGCGCTCGGCGACGACTCGGGACTCGAGGTCGCGGCGCTCGGCGGCCGGCCGGGCGTGCGCTCGGCCCGCTACGCCGGCGCGCACGCGACCGACGCCGAGAATACCGCGCGCCTGCTCCGCGAGCTCGCCGGCGTGCCCGACGCCGAGCGCGCCGCCGCTTTCCGCTGCGCTCTCGTGCTCGCCTGGCCCGACGGCAGGAGCGTCGAGGCCGAAGGACGCTGCGACGGCTTCATCGCGACGACGCCGCGCGGCGAGGGCGGCTTCGGCTACGACCCGGTCTTCGTCGATCCAGCGAGCGGCCGCACCTTCGCCGAGCTTCCCGCTGCAGCCAAGAACGCGCTCAGCCACCGGCGGCGTGCTCTCGACGCGCTCGTCCGTGCCCTGGATGCGGCCGGCGGCGGGCGCTCGTGAGCCGGCGGCGCGGCGGTCTCTGAGCGCGGTGCGGCACGCCCGGCACGCTTGAAAGCTCGGGTGCGCGATGGTACTTCCGCTAGCAGGGCAGGGCGCGCCTGTACGACCGAACGATGATGCGAGACGGCGCGGGAAGTGCGAGCTCTAGACGGGGCGTGGCGCAGCCTGGTAGCGCACCTGCCTTGGGCGCAGGGGGTCGGAGGTTCGAATCCTCTCGCCCCGATTGGCTGGCACGTTTCCGATCCCGGCTTGCGCCAGTAGCTCAGTTGGATAGAGCAACGGCCTTCTAAGCCGTAGGTCAGGGGTTCGAATCCCTTCTGGCGCGCTCCGCAGTGACGCGGCGAAGACGAGCAAGCGACGTGTGGTGACTGTAGCTCAGTTGGTAGAGCACCGGATTGTGGCTCCGGGGGTCGAGGGTTCGAAGCCCTTCAGTCACCCTTCTTCTTCGCTCCTCGCCGGCGCGAGGCTGCAGGCGCGCCAGACGTGACAGCGGCCGACGAATCGTTTAGATTCCGCCTCCCGCCGACCGCAGCACGGGCCGATAGCTCAACTGGTAGAGCAGCTGACTCTTAATCAGCGGGTTCGGAGTTCGATCCTCCGTCGGCCCATTTCCTTTCCGCACGAGCGAGCCGCCGGGGCGAGCATCGGCGGCGGCGCCGCTCGCCGACGGTGCTCCGGATCGCGAGGTCTGCGGCTCGCGCCATTTGGTGGCGAGCGCCGTCTCTGCTAGGCGACCTCGGCAGGCACGCATGGCGGACGCATCGGCTCCTACGCCGTCTTCCGGGGCATCGGCGGACGCGGGTTCCTTCGATACCCGGCTCCTCCGCCACGTGCGCGAGGGCATCATCCTCGTGCGCGCCAGCGACGGCGCGATCGTCTTCGCCAACCCGCACTTCGAGCGGATGTTCGGCTACGAGCCGCAAGAGCTGGTCGGCCGATCCGTCGCCCTGCTCAATGCGGCGAACGGGACGGACCCGCGGCGCGTCGCCGACGACATCGCCGCCGCTCTGCGCGGCGATGGCCGCTGGGAGGGCGAGCTCCGCAACCGTCGCAAGAACGGCACCGATTTCTGGTGTCACGCCAGCGTCTCCGCCTTCGACCATCCCGAGCTCGGCACCGTCTGGGTCGCCATCCATCGCGACGTCAGCGAGCGCAAACGCCTGGAAGAGGAGCTCCTGCACACGAAGTCGTTCCTGGACTCGATAATCGAGAACATTCCCGACATGGTGTTCGTCAAGGACGCGAAGGAGCTCAAGTTCGTGCTCTTCAATCGCGCCGGCGCCGAGCTCGTCGGCCGCGAGCGCGCCGACCTGATCGGCAAGGGCGACCACGATTTCTTCCCGCGCCCGCAGGCGGATTTCTTCACCGCGATCGACCGCGCCACGCTCCGCGGCGCCGGCCCGTTGGAGATCCCGGAAGAGCCGATCGCCACGGCCGGGAGGGGGGTGCGCATCATCCGCACCAAGAAGATCCCGATCCTCGACGAGAAGGGCGATCCGGCCTACGTGCTCGGCATCTCCGAGGACGTGACCGAGCGCCACCGTGCCGAACGGCTGCGGCGCCGGCACGAACGCGAGATGATCGCCGTCAACTCGATCCTGCGCGCGCTCGAAACCCACGTCGATGTGAGGGCGGCGTTCCCCAAGGTCTGTGCGGGCTTGCGCGCGCTCGCGCAGTGTACGAGCGCGAGCCTGGCGCTGTTCGACGAGCATCGCGAGCGGATGCGGCTGATCGCGGTGGATGCGCCGTGGGCAGCCGGTGTCGGCGGTGATGTGTATCTGCGCGTGGCGGAATATCCGGGCAGCGCCGAGCTGCTGGCCGGGCGATCGCACGAGGCGCGCGATCTGGCCGCGCTCGCCGATCTCCCGCTCGTGCGCCTCAGCTGCGCGATCGGATTCCGGTCGACGTTGAGTCTCCCCCTGTATACCGGCGAGGACGTGATCGGCATCTTGACCCTGCTCTGGGATGTCGCCGACGGCCCCGCGGCCGTAGACTCGCAGGTACTCCGGCAGGTGACCGGCGCGCTCGCGATCGCGCTCGAGCGCCGCCGCCTCTACGAGCAGGTCCGCGCCGGCCGCGAAGAGCTTGCGGCGCTCTCCCGCCGATTGCTGGCCGTACAGGAGTCCGAGCGCCGGCACCTCGCCCGCGAGCTGCACGACGAGATCGGCCAGTACCTGACCGGCATCAGCCTGTTGCTGAACCAGCTCGAGCACCGGTCGTCGGCGGACTTCCGGACCTCGCGCGACGAGCTCGACCGCCTGGTCACCGACCTCATCGATCGGGTGCGCGAGCTGTCGCTCGATTTGCGGCCGGCGATGCTCGACGACCTCGGCCTCCTGCCGGCGCTGCGGTCGTTGTTCCGCCGCTTCTCCCGGCAGACCGGCATCGCGGTGGAGATCGCTCAGGTCGGGCTCGAGCGGCGCTTCTCTCCCGACGTCGAGACCGCCGTGTACCGGATCGTGCAGGAGGCGCTCACCAACGTTGCCCGGCACGCGCAGGTGCAAACGGTCGCCGTCGGCGTGACCGTGGTCGACGACCGCCTGCGCGTCGTCGTCGCCGACCAGGGGCGTGGCTTCGACGCCGACGCGGAGCTCGCCGCGGCGCGCACGAGCGGCCTCTCGGGCATGCGCGAGCGGACGACGCTGCTCGGCGGACGCTTCCGTATCGAGGCGCGCCCCGGCGGCGGCACCTGCGTTCGCGCCGAGTTCGAGAGCGGCGCCGCCGCTGCTCCCGGCGGATGACCGGCAGCGCCGACGCCACCATGGCCTAGCTCGACGTCGAGGCTACGGACTGCGGGCCGCTCCTCGCGGATCATCGGCAGCGTCGGCGCCGCTGCCGCCGCCACGATCCCGGCAGCCAGCTAGCGGCCGACCGCCTGTCCGATTCCGAGGAGCTCGCGGGCGCGCGGCGTCTGGCTCGTCAGCAACTGGTCGGCGCGACAGACGTGGTTGCGGACCAGGCACTCGCTGACGTCGTCGATGGTCGCGAGTCCGGACACGCCGAGCGCGGCGCAGGCGGGCTGCAGCGTCTCGTAGCCGAGGCCGAGGACGCTTCGCAGATCGTCGAGCGCAACGCGCGGCGGCTTGCCGGCCGCAGCCGTGCCGCAGGCGCGCGCGATCGCCGTCCGCAGCTTCGCTTCCCGGCTCTGCGACCCCCGGTAGAGCCGGCTCGTGACCTTGCCGCAGACGCTGCGGGCCTTGGCGAGGCAGGGGGCGCTGCCGGGCTTGGTCTGGATGCACGCGGCTACGGCTTCGCTGCAGCGCTGCTCGGCTTCGAGCACCTGCTTCACGAAGCGGGCGCCGGCGGCGCCGATGCCGCGCTGGCACCCGACGACCGCTTTCAGCACCCCGGCCGACTTGCCGAGGCCGAGGTTGCCGCCCTGGGCGCCGGCGCCGAGGCAGGGAAGGGAGCTCGGGTCGACGCCGCCGGCGCTCAGGAGCTCGCCGGCGCGCGGCACGTCGGTAGTGAAGATCTGCACGGTGCGGCAGCGGTGGGCCTCGGCGATCGCGCTCGTCACCGCGGCCAGCAGCCCCGCCGACTGCGGCGTCGCGCAGACGGCGACGTCGTTCGCAAATCCGAGACCGGCGGCGCCGCAGACGTCGGCGCCGGCCACGACCGGCAGCAGCCCGGGCTTCTTCGGGCCGCAGGCCTTGGCGATCTTGGCGCCGAGGCGTTGGTCGAGGCCGGTCGGTCCCGCCTGCAGCGCCGCCGTCTGCTTCCGACAGCGCGCCCGCGCCTTGGCGAGACACGCGGGATCGCCGGGCTGCCGTTGCAGACAGAGGAACACGCCGTCGGTGCACTTCTGGAGCCGGGCGCGGAGTTGCGTTGCGAACCGCGAGCCGGCGGCGCGGATCGCCTTCTGGCAGCGCAGCACGGGTTTGCCGCGGAACTTGGGGTCGCCGGCGCCGGCGCCGCCGCCGTCCACGGCAGGCACGCACTGCGGATCGTTGCGATCGACGAGGCCGTTGCCGTCGTCGTCGATGCAGTTGTCGCAGTCCTCGGCGCAGACGGGGCTGCCGCCGCATCCGGGGATGCCGCAATCCTTCGGACCCGATATGCAGGCGCCGCTGCCGTCGCACCGATCGGGCGTCGTACACGCCTCGCCGTCGCTGCACGCTGCGCCCGCGGGCGCGACGCTGGTGACGAAGCAGCCGCTCCCCGGGTCGAGATCGTCGCGATCGGGATCGCCGACGCAGGTGCCGTCGGCGCAATCGGTGGCGCAGACGCCGTGGACGGGCGTGTTGCTGCACTCGAGGGTGAGCGGGTTGCAGGTGTCGGTGGTGCACGCGAAGCCGTCGTCGCAGATCGGCTGCTGCCGGCACCCCGTGCCGCAGTCGCAGACGTCGGCAGTGCAGGGATCGCCGTCGTCGCAGACGACGGCATCGACGGCGCACAGTCCGGCGACGCAGCGCTCGTTGGTGGTGCAGAGATTGGTGTCGCGGCAGTCGGCGTCGGTGACGCAGGCGGGGGGCGTGAAGGTGACCGTCAGGCGCGGGCGGTGGGCGAGGTCGGCAGGGTGCTTCTCTTCCTGCGAGATGTAGGCGACGCGGAGGTTGGTCGCGGTCTCGGCCGCGTCCTTCACGAGCCAGCCGTGATCGTCGGCGCAGAGGTTCAACGCCGCCTGGACGTCGGCGGTGACGTCGAAGCTCTTGAAGCCCTGCCCCAGGCCGACGAGCGCGGTCGCCGACGGCGTCGCCGCGAACCCGGGCTGGTTGTTCCACTTGACCGTGTTCTCCTGCCAGGGCCCGGTGACGCGGTGCAGGGCGTGGGTCAGCGTCGCGCTCTGCGCGTTCACGGCGGCGTAGAGCTCGATCACCGCCGAGCTCACCGTCGAGCCGGGCGGGATGCTGCCGAGCGGGAACTGTACCAGCGCCCGCCTGGCCTTGTTGGCCGGCGATGCCTCCACCCGCAGCCGCGTGTTCGTGGCGCCGGTGACTCGGTTCGGGAAGTTCTTGAGGATGAAGGCGTCCTGATTCGACGGCTGGATGACGATGGTGGTGGCAGCGGCGGCGGGTGCGGCGGTGAGCAGCGCCAAGCCGATCAGGGCGGCGCGTCGGAAGCGGGGGGTGCAGACGGGGGCGGTTGGCATGGGGTGGGTCCGGCTCCTGGCGGTGGTGTGCGACCGGGCGGGAAGCGTGTCGCAGGTAATCGCATATCACCGCGGGCGGCGCGCGCGACAGATCGAATCTGCACGTCGGGCCGCACAGCATCCGCTGCAGCAGACATCATGCAGGAACGCCAGACGTGCCGGGTGCGGCGGATTTGCAGCGGTGTGTCATGCGGTTTTTCATTGACTCCGGCGCCGCATCTGTCGCAATCTGCGCCCCGCAAACCGACGCTCCCTGCAAACGCGTGACGGTGCCGATTCCCCCGCAAGGAAGGATCAATTTTTTGTGTGGTAACCGGGCGTCGCTTCACCCCAGGGAACAACCAGGCAGCACCACAACCAAAGGAGGATTCGCCATGAAGTTGATTCTCAGAACCGGCCTGCTGGCGGCAATGATGCTCGCCCTGGTGGGCACGAACCCGGCCCACGCGATCTACGGCGGATCGGTGGGATCAGGAAGCAAGTGTTTGGCGGGCAAGGCCAAGTGCATCGTCAAGCTCAAGTCGTGCATGCTCGGCTGCTACGCCAAGGGCGGCGACCAGGCGTGCCTCACCAAGTGCCGCACCGGCTTCCTCGCCGACCCGGCGAACGGCAAGGGCTGCATGGAGAAGCTCGACGCCAAGGACGTCAAGGGGGGCGGGAATTGCGGCGGGACGCTCGGCGACGCCGCGATGGTGCGCTCGAAGGTCGAGGCCCACGTCGCGGAGCTGGTGGCGACGTTGAACCCGGCGAACGCCGCCCCCGGCAACAAGTGCCTGGCGGGCAAGAACAAGTGCGTCACCAAGTACAACGCCTGCGTGCTCGGCATCGTCGCCAAGGCGCTGCAGGCGGGCGGCACTATCGGCGATCTCTCGAAGTGCAACGCCATCCTGACGAACAGCCCGAAAGCGAGCTGCGTACAGAAGCTCGAGGACAAGGGCAACTGCCTCACCACGGGGGATCAGGGCGATCTCAAGGTCATGGACGACGCCTTCGTGAACGACATCCTCTTCGCGTGGCTCGGCGGCGACAAGTTCAAGTCGCGGCGCTGCGTGAGCGACACCTCGGTCGTCTGCACCGGTGACGGCGACTGCAGCGGCGGCCCCGGCGACTGCCAGTACTTCTTCGGCGGGCCGCTGCCGCTTTCCGCGGGCGGCGTCACCACCTGTCTCGTGAACCAGTGGGACGGGCCCCTGACGGGTACCTTCAACCAGGCGACCGGCGCCAGCGCCGGCACGGCCAAGGTCCTCGCCCGCGTGTACAACGGGATCACGCTTCCGCAGCCCTGCCCGGTTTGCGTCGGCGCTGCTGAAATTCCGAACGACGGCGTGAAGGGCGGTATCTGCAATGGCGGCACGCGCAACGGCCAGGCTTGCGACTCCAACGGCGAGGCGTCGGTCCCGGCGTACGGCTTCACCAGTCTCGATTGCCCGCCGCTGCCGGGCGGCCAGATTGCTGCCTTGTCGGTCGACCTCACCAACACCAACGACGGCACGATCACGAAGACCTTGACCGCGGCGAGCCCGAACTGCAACGGGAAACCGGGCAGCAAGTGCCTCTGCGCGACCTGTTCGCTCAACCAGAACGTGGCGTGCATGTCCGACGCCGACTGCGCGGCGGTCTCCGCCGGCACCTGCACCAACAGTGCCGGAGAGCCCCGCAAACCGAACTCGTGCCTCGACGATACGACGACAGTGGTGGACGGGAGCAAGTGCCTGGCCACCGCGGGCGGCGAAGGTCTATGCCCCGACTCCCCGGTTGATCAGCACTGCAAGATCGAGATGTTCCGCGGCTGCTCGAATGACTCGGAGTGTCCGGTCCCGGGCGATCTGTGCGTCACGCAGCAGCGCCCGTGCTTCCCTGGCTACGATGGCAACCTCGGCGACAGCATCAAGGCGACGGGCACGCACGGCGCCCCGCACAACCACACCGGTACGGCGACTTTCGGGGGGGTGTTCTGCGTGGCGCCGACGGGCTCGTCGGCGATCAACACCGTGTCCGGCCTCCCGGGGCCGGCGCGGCTCGCTCTGAACGGCGTCAGCGGCGAGAACGGCACGGAGGCGGCCTGTCCGACCGAGGCCTACTTCCTGCCGACCGCCAAGGGTGGTCCGCTCGATGCCGGCTGGACCGGCATCAGCCACGACTCCCGCATCGTGAGCCAGGGCAAGGTGACGCTCGGCGTGACCACCTGCACGGGATCGCCGGGTAGCTGTGTCTGCAGCTACAGCGGTCCGATCGACAACTAACCTCCTCCACGAAGCGGGCGGGGCGGTCGCAGCGGCGGCCGCCCCGCTTCCCGCCTTTAAGCCTCGTCGACGCCCCGCTCGGCCGCAACGGCCGGGCGGGGCGTCGTGCTTCGGGCGCGGACCGGTGCGGCGGCAGGGCGGCTGCGCGTACGGTGTTGCGGTCGAGCGCGCGCGCCGGCATGACGCCTCCCGTACGTGCCCCGGCGGCGGCGGCCGGCGCCGCTGCGACCGCTCGGGGCTGCTTCCACGAGGCCGCTTCGATGCGCGACGACCGCAGTCCGCAGAACCTCCGCAGCAGGGCCGAGAAGCGCGGCGTCCGGCCCCCGCGGCGCGGCGCTTCGCCGCCGCCGCTCGCGCGCCGCTCGCGCGAGCTCGCCGCCATCGTCGAGGACCTCGACGCCGCAGCCCGGCCGCGTGCGATCCATGAGCTCCGCACCACCATCCGGCGCTTCGAAGCCGCGCTCGCGGCGGCGCCGGAGCCGCCGCCGGGCAGCGACGAGGTGCGGCACCGGCTCGACCGCATCCGCAAGCGGGCCGGCAAGGTGCGGGACAGCGACGTGCACCTGAAGGCGGTGCGCAGCCTGCCGCCGGCGCTCGCGGCCGTCGGACGCGACGCTCTCGCGGCGGCGCTGCGACAGGAGCGGCGGCAGCGGCTCGAACGGCTGCTGCGCACCGTCGATGCAGCCCGAGCTCACGGTCTCGTCCGCCGCCTGCGCCGGGCCGCGGCCGTCGCCGCGGCAGCGCCCGCCGGCGGCGCGGGCGCGGCCGGCCAGGCGCTCGCGCGCATCGGCGCCGACTTCACGACTCTCCGCGAGCGTACCCGGCCGCTCGCGGCGGCGAACCTGCACGCCTTCCGCATCGCCGTGAAGCGACTGCGCTACCGGGCCGAGAGCTGCGCCCCGCATCGACGCGCGCTGGCGATGGCCGCGGATCTGGAGCGCATCCAGGACGCGATCGGCGCCTGGCACGACTGGGCGACGCTCGCCGTCCGGGCGCGGACGCTGCCGGGCGGCGAGCGGGCGGCATTGCAGGCGGCGCTGGCGGCGCGCGTCGACTCGGCGCTGGCGGCGGCGCTCGCCGTGACGGCGCGGGTCGGGCGCCGGCTCGCCGCGGCCGGGGCGGTCGGGGCGCGCAAGAGGGTGCGCCGGGCCGCACCGCCGGCCGCTGCTCCCGGCGCGGCCCGCGGCGGCGTCCGCACGCGGGGCTAGCGCTCATGGCCACGTTCGCCGCGGTGCGGGTCGCCGCCACGAGCGCCATGCGCGAAGCGCGCAACGCCAGGGCTTTCGACGATCGGGTGCGGGCGCTCGCCGGCGACTTGTTCGTCGCTCTCCGCACGGCGCACCATCTGCCGACCGAGTACGGGGAGCAGCTCGCCGCCGCCGTGCTCCAGGAGATCGGCTCCTTGGTGAACCGGAGCGGGCGACACCGGCACACGCACTATCTGATCGCCAACTCCGAGCTCTGGGGCTACGCGACCGCGCAGCGGCGGGTCATCGCCGTGATCGCGCGCTACGTCGGCAAATCGCGTCCGGCTCCCGGCGACCGGCTGCTCCGCGAGCTCGTCGCCGTCGGCCGCTGACGGGCCCCGGGCGACCGGGCGCCGTCGTCAGTGACGGCCGACCTCGCGCAGGATCTTCTGCACGTGCTCGCGCAGCGAGCCGCTGCGGAACCCGCCGCGGCTGCGCGTGGCGAGGGCGATCTCCTTACCGACGATGTCGGCCGTGACCAGGTCGCTCACGAAGCCGCAGACGGCGGTCTGGATGCGGCGGCGGCGGAGGCGGACGCGGGCCTGGCGCTGCGCCGGCACGAGGCCGGGCTCGCGCGGATCGGGAAGCACGTCGGCGAGCATGGTGCGCAGCACCCGCCGCAGCCTGAGCTCCCAGCCGGCCGGGAGGTGGACAACGTACTCCCCGGACTTGCGGCCGGGCTTCGTAGTGATGGGATGCGGACGCGCCACGGAGGTTCCAGGTAGCAAGCGGACGGTCGCTTGTCACGATCGAATCGTGACGCGTCGTCCCGTCATTTTTTCCTGGCCAGCCGGGCGGCGGTCGTGTTAGGGCGCCTGTCACTTCCGAGCCGCGAGGAAGCGGCTCCCCAACCAACAGGAGGCAGTCCATGCGAGTCAGTCGGCATCTGGTACCTCTTCTCGGGTTGTGCGCAGCGGTGGTGGTGACCTCCGAGGCGTCGGCGTCGACGATCACGCAGAACGTGTCGTGGACCATCGATCGCGCCGGCACGACCGCGAAGTATCGCATCACGGCCTACGGCGACTCTATCTACGCCGGCTACCGCGGCTCGCTCTCGAGCGTGGCGCGGCGCTCGGCGCCGACGGTGGACGGCGAGTACCTCTCGAAGCTCTGGAACGCCGACATCGAGACGATCCGCCGGACCAAGTCGGGCGCCGTCGCCTCCGACATCTACAACAACAAGATCGTCGCCGAGCGCTCGTACATGCAGACCGCCAACACGCGCGTCGTCACCTTCGAGATGTGCGGCAACGACGGTCTGCAAGCGCGCAGCAACTTCGCCGGCCAGAGCGGCACCTGCAACCTCGGCGTGCTCGACACCGCGCTCAACAACTGCACCACCTACGTGCAGAACGCGATGAGCTACATCAACAACAACGCCTACGGCGGCACCAAGCTCAAGGTGGTCGCCAATCTGTACTATCCGGGCTACGACGCCGACAACGCGCTCAGTAGCTGCACGATCGGCGGCGCCAAGCAGAACAAGCAGAACGTCTTCCTGCCGTACATCGCGAAGATGAACTGGCGCATGTGCAACTTCGCGAGCCAGTACGGCTTCGCCTGCGCCGACGACTTCGCGCAGTACATGGGCGCCGACTACGACTCGAACGGCGACGGCCAGATCGACTCCGAGGCGCTTCGCTACGTGCAGGGCGAGTCGGAAGCGGCGTACGTGACCCGCATCACCTCGACGCTGCGCTCCACCGTCCGCGACGCCAACGTCCACTTCGTGAACGCCGGCACGAGCTACGACTACATCCAGTCGGACAATACGCACGGGACCTACCTCGGCGCGACGGTCTCCGTCGGGCTCCTCGGCGGCACCGGCTCCGGGACCAGCGCCGCCTACTTCACGGATGCGCAGATCGTCGGCGGCAAGAATCCGGTCTGGAACCAGTACGGCCACGACCGCATGGGCTGGGCGATCAGCGTCGGCAATCCGGCGACGCCGTAAGCACCGCCGTCGCCCCGTAGACCCGACCCTGCCGCCACGCCGTCCGGTGCGGCGGCAGGGTCGCTCGTCACCCCCGCCGCCGCCCCTACTTGCCGCTTTCGGAGCGGCTCCCGTATAAGCCTGACAGCACGCATGACGTCTCCAAGTCGATCGCCGCATGCGAACGACGACGGCGTCCGCATCGTGCGCACCGCCGGTGCGCGCCGGCTGCCGTGGATGATCGCCGCCGCCGTCGCCGTACCGATCGCGGCGACGCTGGCTGCGGTGGCGCTGATTCGCGCCTCGGCGCCGGCGTCACCGCGCCTGGCCACTGCTCCGGAGGCCGCTGAACCGGCGCCACGGTCGGCGCCGGCGGCGCTGCCGCCGCCGGCGATCGCAGCGGCAGCGCCCGACGAGCCGGTCGTCCCGCGCCGTATGGCCGCGGCGCCGGTCGCGCCGCGCGCCGCGGCGGCCGTTGCGGCGTCGCCGGCGCCCGCGACCTCGCCCCGCGAGGTCGACGCCGGCGACGCCATCCGGGCGCTCCGCGAAGAAGGCATCCACACCGGCATCGCGGCTTTCGGACTCCCCGGCAGCGATCCGCCGAAGTCCGGCATCATCGTACCCGACGACTTTCCGCTGCCCGAGGGCTACGTACGCCACTACCAGACGACCGACGACGGCGAGGCGCTGCCGGCGATCTTGATGTTCCATCCCGACTACGAGTTCCTCGACGGCCGCGGCCGGGTCATCGCGGTACCCGCCGACCGCGTCGTGCCGCGCGCCCTGGCGCCCCCCGGTCTCGATCCCGACCGCGTGCTCCATCCTCCCGAGCGCCGGGTCGGCGAACCCGTCCATTGACGCCGATGCCCGCCTGATGTCGGCCGGCGTTCGCGGTCGCGCGCTCGCGGCCGGCCTCGGCGTCGTCGCATCGGCCGCGCTCTATGCGCTCTACTCCCGGGGTACGTGGCCCTGGGTCGCGCTCGGTTGGATCGGGCTCGTGCCCTTCCTGCGCGTACTCGAGCGATCGCGGTCGTTCGGCGCGGCGCTGGCGGCCGGCGTCGCCATGGCGGTCGCATTCGAGCTCGCGGTCTTCGGCTGGTTCGCCTGGGCGATCGCCGACTACGCCGAGGCGACGCCGCTCGTGCCGCTCCTGGTGCTGGCGCTGGCGGCGCCGTTCCTCCAGGGCCAGTTCGTGGCCCTGGCGTTCGCGCGCTCCTGGCTGCGCCGTCGACGGCCGCAGTCGGTCGCCGCCGTCGCCGCCTTCTCCGCCGCCGTGTACGTCGCCACCGAGGCGGTGGTGCCGAAGCTCTTCGCCGATACCCTCGGCTATCCCCTCTACGGCTCGCTCTGGTGGCGGCAGGCCGCGGACCTGAGCGGCGTTCCCGGACTCACGTTCGTCATGGTGGCGGTGAACGAGCTGGTGTGGGCGGCGCTCCGGGCGCGCGCGGCCGGAGCCGGCGCCGCGTCCGGCGCCGTTGCGGCGCCGATGCTCGCTGCCATCGGCGTGGTCACGGCTCTCTCCGGATACGGCGCTTGGCGCGTCGGAACGCTCGACGGACGGGCTCGCGACGCGGGCGTCGTCTTCGGGCTCGTGCAGGCGAATCTCGGCCACTACGACCGGATGGCAGCGCAGATCGGCCGCTACGAGACCGTACGCACCATCCTCGACACCTACACGGAGCTCTCGGCGCCGCTGTCGGCGCGCCCCGACCTGGCGGTACTGGTCTGGCCGGAGACCGTCTATCCCACCACCTTCGGCAAGCCGAAGAGCGAGGCCGGGGCAGCGTTCGATCGCGAGATCGTCGACTTCGCTGCCGGCACCGGGACGCCGTTGGTCTTCGGCGCCTACGACAGCGACGGCGGCGCCGAGTTCAACGCCGCTTTCTTCCTCGCTCCCGCTGCGGCAGCGCCGGGGGAGCCGCCTGGCGCCGCCGTCGTCGGCGTCTATCGCAAGGCGACGCTCTTCCCGCTCACCGAGTACGTGCCCGCGTTCCTCGACCGGGCGTGGCTCCGCGAGCGGCTGCCGTGGCTCGGGACGTGGTCGGCGGGAGCCGGGGCGCAGGTCGTGTCCGTTCCGGTGCGCGGCCGGCCGCCGCTCCAGGTCGCCCCCCTGATCTGCTACGACGTCCTCGCTCCGGCGCTGGCGCGGGCCGCCGCTGCGTCGGCGGACGTCATCCTCACGCTCTCGAACGACTCCTGGTTCGCCTTCGGAGCCGGCCCCGAGCTGCACCTCCAGGCGGCCGCCTTCCGCAGCATCGAGACCCGACGCCCGCAGGTGCGGGCGACCAACACCGGCATCTCCGCGGTGATCGACGCGGCCGGGCGGATCGTCGCTCGGACCGCGGTCGGCGAGCGCGCGACCCTCGCCGACCGCGTCCATCCCGAGCGTCTGCCGGCGACGCTCGTGGTACGCTGCGGGGAGTGGATCGTGCCGGCCGCCTGGCTCCTGATCCTGATCGTCGGCGTCCGGGCGCGCTGCGGTCGGCGGCCGTGACCGCGGGCGCCGCCGCCGGTCCGCACTTGCGAGCCGGATTCCCTCCCCGCCGCTGTGGCCGTCACCCACGGGCGTGGCCGCAGGCGCCGCCCGCCTGCACTTGCGAGCTATCGACGGCCGGAGTTTTTCGCTACACACACGGCCCATGGCAACGGCATCCGTGGACCGCTCCGTGACCGGAGCCGATGGCGGCGCCCGCGACTTCTTCGAGGGCTACGCGCGCGATTTCGACCACATCTACGACGAGGGCGGCAAGGGCGCGCTCTCCCGGTACGTCGATACCAGTCTCCGCAAGGAGATGCGGATTCGCTTCGAGAAGACCTTCGCGGCTCTCTCCCCCATGCAGGGGCGCTCGCTCTTCGACGCCGGCTGCGGCGGCGGCCGCTATGCCATTCCGGCCGCCAAGGCCGGGGCGTCGGAGGTGCTCGGCATCGACTTCAGCCCGAGCATGCTCGATCTGGCGCGCCAGAAGGCGGCGGCCGAGGGCGTCGGCGAGATCTGCCGGTTCGAGCTCGGCGACCTCCTCACCTATCCGGTTCCCGAGAAGAGCTTCGACTACGCCATCGCCATCGGCTTCTTCGACTACCAGAAGGATCCCGAGGCGGCGCTGCGGGCGCTCTGCCGAGCGGCGCGCCGGCGCGTGTTCGTGAGCCTGCCGAAGCGCTGGCACTTGCTGACGCCGCAGCGCTACGTCCGCTACACTTTCTTCCGCTGCTACATCCGCTTCTATTCGCGGGCGGAGGTCGAGCGGCTGGCGGCGAAGATGCAGCCGCAGAAGGCGACCATCTTCGACATCGGCCGCGAGTACAACCTGCTCCTCGAGCTCGAGTAGCAGCCGCTCGTCAGAAGTACTCGGTCTGCGTCACCTCGCCCTCGGGCTCCTCCGTGGGGCGCACCCGGCTCGGGATCCACTTGCCGGTGATCATCTCGCCGTAGCTCATGCCCGGGCCGATCATCGGGTACACGTGCCCGTGCATGTCGGTGATGACCTCCAGGAACGCCGGGCCCGCGGCGCTGCAGAACGCCTCGAGCGCCGCCCGCACGTCCTTCTTCTCGGTCACCCGGCGGACGAAGGGGAAGCCGTCGGCTTCGGCGGCCTTGACGAAGTCCTTGGTGTGGAGGCTCTTGTCGGAGCCCGCGTAGCGGTTGGTGTAGAAGAGGTCCTGCCACTGGCGGACCATGCCGTCGCCGCGATTGTTGAGCAGCAGCACCTTGACGGGAATGCCGTAGGTGGTGAGCGTCTCGAGATCGCCGAGGTTCATGCGGATCGAGCCGTCGCCGTCGACGTCGATGACGAGCTTCCCGGGATTGGCGAGCTGCGCCCCGATCGCCGCCGGCAGGCCGAAGCCCATGGTGCCCATGCTCCCCGAGGTGAGGAACGTGCGCGGGTGCTTGAAGTCCATGTACTGCGCCGCCCACATCTGGTGCTGGCCGACGCCGGTGGTGACGATCGCTTCGCCCTTCGTGATCTCGTTCAGCTGCTGCAGCACGTACTCGGATTGGATCTGCGGCGACTCGGTATCGTACGCGAGCGCATGTTCCTTCTTGAGCCGGGCGACGTGCTCGCGCCAGCGGCGGAAGTCCTTCTTGAAGCCGGCGCCGGCCTTGAGGAGCTGCGCCAGCCCGCGCTTGGCATCGATCACGGCGGCCCAGTCGACGCTCTTGACCTTGCCGATCTCCGAGGCGTCGATGTCGACGTGCGCGATCTTGGCGTGCGGTGCGAACTCCTTCACCTTGCCGGCGACGCGATCGTCGAAGCGGGCGCCGACCGCCAGGAGGAGGTCGCAGTCCTCGACCGCGTAATTGGCGTAGGCCATGCCGTGCATGCCGAGCATCTGCAGGGAGAGCGCGCTCGTCGTGTCGATGGCGCCGATGCCCGTGAGCGTCGTCACCACCGGGATGCCGAAGCGCTCGGCGAAGGCGCGGAGCTCGGGGGCGGCCCCGCTGTTGATGATGCCGCCGCCGCAGTAGAGGAGGGGGCGCTGCGATTGGCCGAGCAGCTTGAAGAACGCCTCGGCGTCGGCGGGTCCGATCTGCGCCTCGGCGAGGGCGTCGATGCGCTCCTGGTAGCCGCGCACCGGCAGGAGGCCCGAGCCCTTGAAGACTCCGGTCGCGTTCTGGACATCCTTCGGGACGTCGATGACCACCGGTCCGGGCCGGCCGCTGCGCGCGATGTCGAAGGCGCGGCGCATCGTCTCCTCCATCTTGGTCTCGTCGGTGACCAGGAAGACGTGCTTGGCGCAGGCCGCCATGATGTTGAAGACCGGCGCCTCCTGGAACGCGTCGGTGCCGATCGCCGCCCGCGGCACCTGGCCGCAGATGAGGATCACCGGCACCGAGTCGGCCTGACAGTCGCGGATCGGGGTCACGGTGTTGGTGGCGCCCGGACCCGAGGTCACCATGCACACCCCGACCTTGCCGGTCGAGCGCGCGTAGCCCGCTGCCATGAAGCCGGCGCCCTGTTCGGTCGCCGGGACGATGAGGCGGATCTCCTGCTCCGGCGGGTGGTTGGCGCTGTAGCGGAAGACCGCATCGTAGGTCGGGAGGATGGCGCCGCCGCTGTAGCCGAAGACGGTGTCGACGCCCTCGTCGGCGAGGACCTGCACGATCATGTCGGCGTTGCTCATGGTGGTGCCGGCGAGGGGGTGTTTCGAGGCGCTCTCGGCGAGGGCGCGGCGGGCGGGCTTGGCGACGGTTTTCATAACCTGTCTCCATAGCCTGATTCCGGCCGCAGCGCGAGGTTCCCGCCGCGCCCGGCCCCGGAGGCCGGGTCCGTCAGAGCGCTTCGACGACGACCTGCGAGCGGTCGGCGTTGCGCTCGGCGGCGGCGGCGCTGAGCGCGTCGTCGCCGCCTTCGAGGTCGGCTCGCGAGAGTCCGAAGAGGTAGAGCAAGAGCCGCGACGGCTCGAAACCGAGGTGGCCGGCGTTGACGAAGAGGCGGCCGAGATGTTCCGTGTAACTGCGCGCCAAGGCTCGGAACGACAGGCGGTCGAAGCGTCCGGCGGTTTCACGGCTGGCGGCCGCGATGGCGATCATGGCGAAGGAGAGCCCGTGGTAGATCGCCTGCAGCCGCAGTCGCTCCAGCCACGACGGCGGCCGGTGCGCGAGGATCCGGCGCAGGAAGTGCGCGTTCAGCGGCACGTGGAACGACTCGTCCCGGGTGAGGATGGTCAGCATCTGGCGGATCGCCGGGTGCTGCTTGGCGGTGCGCAGCGACAGGCGGTAGGTGGTGGCGCCGATGGTCTCGAACATCAGGTTGACGAGCACGATCGTTTCCGCGCGCTTCGCCCGGCCGTAGAGGCCGTAGAACGTGCGGACGACCCGGCCCATCGGCCGCACCTCGCCGCCGATCCAGGCCAGGAACTGCGTCAGGAGCTCGCGGTGCCAGCCCTCCTCGTCGCCGTAGAGGCGCAGGGTCTCGGCGAGGACGGGGTCCCAGGCGGCGATCTCGGCGGCGATCTCGTGCGCCTGACGAAGGCCCGCCTCCTCGGCGCGAAAGGCGGCGTTGAAGAAGGCGATCGCCGCCTGCCGCTCCTCCTCGCTCTCCCAGTCGATCGGCGTCGAGAGGTCGAGGGTTTCGTCGTACATGTGCTCGCGCCGCTGTTTCAGCAATCGCAGCCAGAACGAGGTCGGTCGATCGACGGCCATGACGACGTTCCTGGTAACACGCGGCGGCACTCTATGCGACCGGCGTCGCCGCCGCGGTGTCCGCCGGGTCGTAGTTGAGGTTCGAGCCGAGCCAGCGCTCCACCTCGGCGACGCTCATGCCCTTGCGGACGGCATAGTCAGCCACCTGATCGCGATCGATCTTGCCGAGCGAGAAGTAGGCGGCGTCGGCGTGCGCGAAGTAGAGGCCGCTCACGCTCGAGGCGGGCCACATCGCGAACGACTCGGTGATGCGCATGCCGGTGCGGCGCTCGACGTCGAGGAGCCGCCAGAGCAGATCCTTCTCCGTGTGGTCGGGGCAGGCGGGATAGCCGGCGGCCGGGCGGATGCCGCGGTACTTCTCCGCGATCAGGTCGTCGTTGCTCAGGTGCTCGTCGCGGCCGAAGCCCCATTCGCCGCGGACGCGCTTGTGCAGGCACTCGGCGAAGGCCTCGGCGAGCCGATCGGCGACCGCCTCGGCCAGGATCGCGCCGTAGTCGTCGTGCTCGGCGCGGAAGCGCGCGCAGAGCTCCTCGAGCCCGATGCCGCTCGTCACCGCGAAGGCGCCGAGGTGGTCGGGGCGGCCGGACTCGCGCGGCGCTACGTAGTCGGCGAGGCAGCGGTACGGCTCGCCCTCGGGACGCTGGCGCTGCTGGCGGAGGAAGTGGAAGCGCGCGAACCGCTCGCCGCGGCGCTCGTCGGCATAGAGCTCGACGTCGTCGCCGACGGCGGACGCGGGGAAGATGCCGTAGACGCCGCGCGCCGTCAGGAGCTTCTCGGCGATGATGCGGTCGAGGAGGGCGTTGGCGTCGGCGAGGAGCTTGCGTGCCTCCTCGCCGTAGGTGGCGTCGTCGAGGATGCGCGGATAGGAGCCCTTCAGCTGCCAGGTGCGGAAGAACGGCGACCAGTCGATGAATTCGCGCAGCGTCGCCAGCGGGAAATCGTCGAGGACGCGGACGCCGGTGAATGCCGGCGCCGGCACGTCCGCCGCCGCCCAGTCGATCGGCACGCGCCGGGCGCGCGCCTCCGCCAGCGGCACCAGGGTCCGGTTCGGCGCCGCGTGGAGTCGGCGCAGTTTCTCGTACTCGGCGCGGTGCTCGGCCACGAATGCGGCGCGGTTCTCGGTACTGAGCAGGCTCGTCGTGACCGGAACGGCGCGGCTCGCATCGACGACGTGGACGACCGGGGCGCTGTAGTGCGGCGCGATCTTGACCGCGGTGTGCGCCTTGCTGGTCGTGGCGCCGCCGATCAGGAGCGGCATGGTGAACCCCTGGCGCTCCATCTCGCGGGCGACGTGGGCCATCTCGTCGAGCGAGGGCGTGATCAGGCCGGAGAGGCCGACGATGTCGGCGTTCACGGCCCGCGCCTGCTCGAGGATCCGCTCGCACGGGACCATGGAGCCGAGGTCGCAGACCTCGTAGTTGTTGCAGGCGAGGACGACGCCGACGATGTTCTTGCCGATGTCGTGCACGTCGCCTTTGACGGTGGCGAGCACGATCTTGCCCCGCGTCTTGATGGTCTCGCCGGCCGCGGCGCGCGCCGCCTTCTCCGCCTCCATGAACGGCATGAGGTAGGCGACTGCCTTCTTCATCACCCGCGCCGACTTCACCACCTGCGGCAGGAACATCTTGCCGGCGCCGAACAGGTCGCCGACGATGCCCATGCCGTCCATCAGCGGACCCTCGATAACCGCGAGCGGGCGGCCGAGCTTGGCGCGCGCCTCCTCGGTATCGGCGTCGATGTAGGCGTCGATGCCCTTGACGAGCGCATGCGCCAGGCGTTCTTCCACCGTCCCCTGCCGCCACTCTTCCGCCTTCTTCGCGTTCGCCGCGGCGGCGCCGCCGCCCTTGGCCTTGAGCTTCTCGCCGTAGTCGACGAGGCGCTCGGTGGCGTCGGGGCGGCGGTTCAGCAGCACGTCGAGCACGAGCTCGCGGAGCTCCGGCTCGATCTCCTCGTAGACCTCGAGCATGCCGGCGTTGACTATGCCCATGTCCATGCCGGCGGTGATGGCGTGGTAGAGGAACGCCGAGTGCATCGCCTCGCGCACCGGGTTGTTGCCGCGGAAGCTGAATGAGACGTTGGAGACGCCGCCGCTCACCTTGGCGTGGGGCAGGTTGGCCTTGATCCAGCGCGTCGCGGCGATGAAGTCGACGGCGTAGTTGTCGTGCTCGGCCATGCCGGTCGCGACCGTGAGGATGTTGGGGTCGAAGACGACGTCCTCGGGCGCCATGCCGACCTCGTCGACGAGGATGCGGTAGGCGCGCTCGCAGATCCGGATCTTGTCCTCGTAGGTCGCCGCCTGGCCCTGCTCGTCGAACGCCATCACCACCGCCGCGGCCCCGTAGGCGAGCACGGTGCGGGCCTGCTCCTTGAACGCCGCCTCGCCCTCCTTCAGCGAGATCGAGTTGACGATCCCCTTGCCCTGGAGGCACTTGAGGCCGGCCTCGATCACCTCCCACTTGGAGGAGTCGATCATGATCGGCACCCGGGCGACTTCGGGCTCGCTCGCGAGCAGCTGCAGGAAGCGGGTCATCGCCGCGACGCCGTCGATCATGCCCTCGTCCATGCAGACGTCGATGATGTTGGCGCCGTTTTCCACCTGCTGGCGGGCAATGCCGACGGCTTCTTCGAACTTGCCGTCCTTGATGAGCCGCGCGAACTTCGGCGAGCCGGCGACGTTGGTGCGCTCGCCGATCACCGCGTAGACGCCGGGCTGCTGTGTGAACGGCAGCGAGCCGGAGAGGCGCAGCGGCCGCTCGTCTTCCCGAGTGAGCGGCCGCTCGGCGGCGCCGCTCCCGCCCGCCGGCGGCGCCGGCAGCGGGCGCGGCGGCACGCCGGCGACGGCGCGCGCGATCGCGGCGATGTGCTCGGGCGTGTTGCCGCAACACCCGCCGGCGATGTTGATGAGGCCGTCGCGGGCGAAGCCGCCGAGGAAGCGGCCCATGTCGGCGGGCTCGAGGTCGAAGCCGGTCGGCGAGAGCGGATTCGGCAGGCCGGCGTTCGGATAGGCCGAGACGGCCGCCGACGCCGTGGCCGCGAGCTCGGCGAGGAAGGGGTACATGAGGTCCGGCCCGAGCGAGCAGTTGAGGCCGATCGACAACGGCTTCACGTGCGCGACCGCGTTCCAGAGGGCTTCGGTCGTCTGCGCCGAGATCATGGTCTCGCCGCCGCGTCCGACCGCCGCCGAGATCATGATCGGCAGCCGGACGCCGTCTTGCGCGAACACGTCGTGGATCGCCATCAGCGCCGCCTTGGCGTTCAGCGAGTCGAAGATCGTCTCGACGAGGAGCGTGTCGACGCCGCCGGCGATCAGCGCCCGCACCTGCTGCGCGTACGCCGTCCGCACCTGGTCGAAGGTGACGGTGCGGAAGCCCGGATCGCCGGCGTCGGGAGAGCACGAGAGCGAGACGGTGAGCGGCCCGATGGCGCCGGCGACGAAGCGGCGTCGGCCGTCCGCTTGCGCCGCGCGATCGGCCCACTCGCGGCACTGGCGCGCCGAGGTCTCGTTGATCTCCCGGGCGAGGTCGCCGAGGAAGGCGTCGTCGACGATCCGCTGGTAGAACTCCGGGTCCTTGCGGCCGCCGCGCTCGCGCGGGTCGGCGACGAAGAACTCGCTCTGGGCGATGGTGGTCGCCCCGAAGGTGTTGGTCTCGATGATGTCGGCACCGGCTTCGAGGAAGCGGCGGTGGATGTCGCCGATCATTTGCGGCTGCGTCAGCGAGAACAGGTCGCCGTTGTTGAGGAGATCCTTCGGCGCCGCCGTGAAGCGGTCGCCGCGGATGTCGGCCTCGGTCATGCCGTAGGTGCGGATGGTGGTGCCCATGGCGCCGTCGATGACGACGATGCGCGTGCGCAGCAGCTCTTCGAGCGGGTGGATAGCGGGATCGGACACGGTCAGGCCCTCGTGGCTTTGGTGGCGGGACGGCCGGCGGCCGGCTTCTCGGCGATCGCCAGCACGACCTGCAGGTGGGGTTTCTTGCTCTCGCGACAGGCGACGTCGGCGGTCACGACCCGGAGGCCGGCGGCGGCGAGGCGCCGCCGCACGTCGCGCGGCGCGAAGCCCGGGTGCCGCTCGCCGTAGCGGCCGGTCACTTCCTGGTGGCGGTGGCGGTCGAGGCAAAGGACGACGATCCGTCCGCCCGGCCGGAGCACGCGGGCGCACTCGGCGACGGCGCGCGCCGGCCGGGCCGCGTAGGTGAGCGTGTGGAACAAGAGGACGGCGTCGAATGCGGCGTCGGCGAACGGCAGCAGGTGGACGTCGGCGACGCGCGCCGACGCCTGCGGGAAGCTCGCGATCCGCTCGCGCGTCTCCGCCACCATGCGCGGATCGACGTCGATGCAGGCGAGCGAGCGGCAGTAGGGGGCGATCGCGCTCGCGGCCGCGCCGTCGCCGCAGCCGACGTCGAGCACGTCGCCGAGCCGCAGCAGGGCCGCGATTCCGGCCGCGAGCGATTGCCAGCTCCGCCCCGGCGAGTAGAAGCGGTCGAGCTCGTCCGGCACGTACTCGGCGAGGCCGTTGCGGCGCTCGGTCTCGAGCGCCTGGAGGCGGGTACGGTCGCCGTCGAGGGTGGGATCGTCGGAGCGGGCGGCTTCGGCGAGGAGCGTGCGCGCTGCCGCCGGCAGGCGCGCGGCGTCGAGCGTGTAGAAGGACTGCGGGCCCTTGCGGCGGTCGCGGACGACGCCCGCTTCGCGCAGGCGCCCGAGGTGGGTCGAGACGCGCGGCTGCGAGATCCCGGTCACGCGCACGAGATCCGTGACCCTGAGCTCGCGACCCTGGAGCAGCGCGCAGAGTCGCAGGCGGCTCTCGTCGCCGAGCAGGCTGAATGTATCGACGTAGCGCGCGAGGCTCATGCCGGAAGGTCAGATTCGCATATCGGGATGTTCGGATCAATAAGATGCGGTGCCGGCGCAGCGCGCCGCCGCCGGGCCGAGTTGCACCGGCGGAGCGCCTCTGCTAATCGGTCTCGCCGTCGCCGAGAGGGCTGACAAGGGAAGCCGGTGAGAATCCGGCGCGGCTCCCGCCACTGTGAGTCGGAGCGAACGCGCACGCAGGCCACTGCCCCTCCGCGGGTGGGAAGGCGGCGCAAGTAGGTAGCCGACGAGCCAGGAGACCTAGTCCTCGCGGCTTTTCGCGCAACCGTCCCTCGGGAAAGCGGGGCCGGGAGCCATGATCGAAGAACGAACGCACACTCATCGGACGACCGGGCGCAGGGCCCGCTCGTCGTGCCCAGGCCGCCTCCCGGCCCGTTCTCGGTCGTGCCGCCGGCGCCGCCATCGCGAGGGCCAGAGGCGACGCCGCGGGTAGCGGCGTCGAGGAGGACCCAATGCGTTCACGTCTCGTCGGCTCCGTCCTGACGGCGCTCCTGATCGCCACCGGCGCCCGCGCCGCTGCGGCCGCGATCGCCGCCGCTCCCGGCTACGTCGCCGGGTCCATACCGCTCCCCGTCGTCAACGCCGCCGACGTCGCCGTCGTCGGCGCCTCTATAGTCGTCGGCCAGGGGACGTACGGCCCCGGCGGCCAATCGATCATCCGGGTCGATCCGAACGGCGGTGTGGTCACCATCGTCTCCAACCTGAACTCGATCGGCACCATCGTCTACGACGCCGCCGGCGACCGCCTGCTCTTCACCGACAACGCCGGGGAGCTTCCGGGCGCCACTACCGGCGACACCGTCTACGCCCTGGCGAACCCGCGCGCGGTCATGGCGCCGATCGCCGCCGGGGCGCTCAAGCTGCTGCCGGACGGTGCCATTCCGGCGGCGCAGGCGGTGCTGCCGCTCGCGGGCGGCGACGTGCTCGTCGGCGACGCCGCCGGACCGGGCGGCGGGCGGGTGGTGCGGATCTCGGGCGGCGTGGCGAGCGACCTCGTCACCGGGCTCGACTACACCTCCGGCGTCTCGCTGAGCCTCGCCGGCGGCGAGCTCCTGATCGGCAACGTCGACGCCTTCTTCAGCGGCAGCATCTGGCGCTACTCGCTGGCCGGCGCCGCCATCGCACCGCTCGCGGTCGGGCTCAGCGGCTCCTACGACCAGGCGGTCGACGCGCTCGGCAACGTCCTCCTGACGGGCGGGTTCACCGACGACTTCTCGAGCTCGACCGTGGTCGCGATCGCGCCCGACGGGACGGTGGACGAGATCGCCTCGGGCTTCGGCTTCTCGAGCGGCCTCGCCATCGACGGGCCGAGCCGGCAGGTGATGGTCCTCGATTTCGGGACCACCTGGATCGACACGCTGACGCCGGTCGAGGCGCTGACGCCGGGAGGGCGCGGCGCCAAGGAATGCCAGCTCGAGATCTTCGGCGGGGCCCCGACGCGTTCTTCGTCCGGGCAACCGAAGAATCGCTGGGAGTGCAGGGACGGTGATCCGAGCTGCGACCGCGACGGCGCCGTCAACGGCGTCTGCGTCTTCTGGGTCGGCGCCTGCTTCTCGATCGTCGATCCGCGGGCGCCGCGCTGTACGCCGGTCGGCATCGATGCCGTCAGCGTCAGCAGCAAGCGCCTGCCGGCGGCTGCCGCCGCGATCGCGGCCGCCGCTGCGGCGGTGCTCCCGAGCGCCGGACCGGCGTGCAGCGGTACGACCGTCGTGCCGGTCACGGCCGACGGCAAGGGGCGGACGATCGGCTTCGACGCGTTCGGGGCGGGCAAGCGGCGCGACAAGGACGTGCTCTCGCTCCGCTGCCGGCCGTAGGCGCGGGCGGGATAGGGCGAAGCGGAGGATGGGAGCCATGGCGATATCCAACCCTGTTCGGACCCGGCGGCGGGCCGGCGCGGCCGGCGCCGTACTGCTGGCGCTCAGCCTCGCGGCGGCGCCGGTCGGCGCCGATCCGTGCCTCGACGACGTGGTCTCGTTCACGATGGGCCAGAACGGCGGCTATAACGCCGGCGCCGGGGGGACCCCGAATCTCCTGCCCGGCATCGTCCTCGGGGCGCCGCGCGGGCTCGGCCTGAACGCTGGCTCGCTCGACGTCGTCTCGCTCGGCAACGGCGGCAGCATCACGGTCGCCTTCACCGACAACCGCATCATCGACGGCCCCGGACCCGACTTCACGATCTTCGAGAACGCCTTCGAGTCGCCGGGCCTCGGCATCTTCACCGAGGTCGGCGTCGTCGCCGTCAGCGAGGACGGCGTCAACTTCGTCGAGTTCCCGCACGGTGCCGGCGGCCAGGACCTCTTCGGGCTCGCCGGGCGGACGCCCGTCTACGCCAACGTCGAGACCAATGCCATCGATCCCCGCGATCCGGCGGTCTCGGGCGGCGACCAGTTCGACCTGGCGACGGTCGGGCTCGCGAGCGCCCGGTATCTGCGCATCACCGATCCCGGCGCGGCGATCGACGACGTCGGCAACCACTTTCCGACCCCGGGCGTCGGCAAGTCCGGGTTCGACCTCGACGCCGTGGTCGCCATCCACTCTGAGGATACCTGCGCGGCGTGCTGCGACGCCGACGGCGACGGCAGCGTCAAGGCGAACGACGTCCTGCTGCTCCTGCGGGCGGCGTCGGCGCTACCGAACGGGATCGGGCTCTGCGGCGCGGCGCCGTGCGAGGGACGATCGTGCGGCGACGCCGACGACGATCGCGCGCTCACCGCCGCCGACGCGCTCCTCTGCCTGCGCCTCGCCTCCGGCCTGCCGACGCCGTTCGCGCTCTGCTCGACCGGTGACTGCGACTTCGAATAGGCGGGCGGCGCGGGCGCGGGTCGCGGCGATGCTCTGGCTCTCGACGATGGCGGCGCCGGCGGCGTTCGCGGACGAGCCGCTGCTCGGAACCATCGAGGTGCGGGGCGCGCCCGAGAGTGCGCCGGCGGTGGCGGACGAGAGCGCCTTCGCTACCGTGGTGCCGATCGCCGAGCAGCCGGGCGAGCTGCTGACGCTCGGCGACGTCCTCGACCGCGCGAGCGGCGTTTCGGTGCGCCGCTACGGCGGGCTCGGCGACTTCGCCACCGTCTCGATCCGGGGGAGCACGCCGGGGCAGGTGGGCGTCTTCTTCGACGGCGTCGCCCTCACGCGGGCGCGCAGCGAGACCGTGAACCTCGCCGATCTGCCGCTCGACCAGCTCGGCGCCGTCGAGATCTATCGCGGCGTGTCGCCGCTCGCGCTCTCGGCGTCGGCGCTGGCGGGGGCCGTGAACCTGGTCTCGCGCGCGCCCGACGGCGTGCCGCGCTTCTCGCTTCTCGCCGGCGGCGGCTCGTTCGGAACCCGCAAGGTGAGCGTCGCCGGCTCGGCGGGGCGCGGCCCGACGTCGGGCTTCGTCTCCGCCACCTACCTCGGCAGCGACGGCGACTTCAGCTTCGAGGACGACAACGGCACGCTCCAGAACTCGAGCGACGATCGCGAGACGAAGCGGCGGAACAACGCCTTCGACTCGGTCGAGGTGCTCGCCAAGGTGCGCCGGGCGCTGGCGTCCGGCGGCGCCGTCACGGGCCTGACGGAGCTCTTCGCCAACCGCCAGGGCGTCTCCGGAATCGGCGCCTACCAGGCCGACGACGCTTCGCTGCGCGATCTGCGAAGCCTCAACTATATACGCTGGGAACGTCCCGGTTTCGCGGGCCTGCCGCTCGACCTTGCCAGCACCGGCTCCTTCGTCTTCGAGCGTGAGCGCTTTCGCGACCGCAAGGGTGAGATCGGCCTCGGCAACGTCGCCACCGACAATCGCACCTACACCGGGGCGCTCGACAACCTGATCGCGAGCCGCATCGGCCGGCACGCGCTCGAAGGGCGCGTCGACGTCGGCGGCCAGGTCTTCACGCCCGAGGATACGCTCGCCGACGACGCCGCCGGCCCCGATCAGCGCCGCATCCGCTTCGGTCTCGCCGCCGGCGACACGGCGGGATACTTCGGTGATCGCCTGCTCGTGCAGCCGAGCCTGCGCTGGGAGCATCTGCGCGACGACTTCAGCGGCACGAGCACGACCGCCGGACAGATCACGCGGGCGCAGCGCGGCCGGACCCGCGACCTGCTGACGCCGCGGCTCGGTCTCCGCCTCGACGCCGCCGCCGGCGTCGCCCTCAAGGCGAACGTCGCCCGCGCCGCGCGGGCGCCGAACTTCACCGAGCTCTTCGGCAACCGCGGCTCGATCCTCGGCAACCCGAACCTCGATCCCGAGCACGGCCTGAACGCCGACCTCGGCTTCGTGCTCGCCCGCGACCGCCTCGGACCGGCACGCCGCCTGCGCCTCGAGGGCGCCGGCTTCGTCGCCGTCATCGACGACATGATCGTGCTGGTGCAGAACTCGCAGCGGACCTCGGTCTTCCGCAACGTCGACCGCGCTCGCACCGTCGGCTGCGAGATCACCGCCGGTGCCGAGCTCTTCGAGCACCTGCGGACGAGCCTCGACTACACCTACCAGGACGCGCGCGACGAGAGCGGCATCCCGGCTCGTGACGGCAACCAGTTGCCGGGACGCCCGCGCCACGAGCTCTTCCACCGCTCCGAGTACCGCCGCGACGAGGGCCGGCTCTTCTACGAGCTCAGCTTCATCGCCGACAACTTCCTCGATCAGGCGAACTTCCTGCTCGTCAGGGCCCGCGCCATTCATACGCTCGGAGTCGAGGTCGATGTCGCCGCCCTCGGCCGCACCCTCGGCGCCGGCGCGCTGGCGCGCGTGCCGTTCGTCGCGACCTTCGAGGTGCGCAATTTCACCGACAACCGGGTCGAGGACGTCGCCGGCTATCCGCTCCCCGGGCGCGCCTTCTTCGCGACCGCGCGCTGGGCCTGGGAAGGGAGGGCGGCACCGCATGGGTAGGCGCAGGTGCGCGGGGCTGGTCGCGTTGGCGGGCGCGCTCGCGGCGTGCAGCTCGGGAGGCGTCGAGGACCGGACCCCGGGCGGCACTCCGCCACCGCTCGCCGGCACGAGCGCCTTCGTGGTGACCAGCGACTTCCAGACCGGATCGTTCGCGGTCTTCCCGGTCCTGCAGCCCGAGGCGGTCACGAAGAACGTCGCGCGCCTCCACTCGGATGCGGTGGCACGCGAGCACGACGGGATCGTCTACGTCGTGAACCGCCTCGGCGGCGACAACATCCAGGCGATCGACCCGGCCGCCGGCTGGGCGACCCGCTGGCAGTGTTCGGTCGACAATGGCTCGAACCCGCACGACATCGCTTTCGCGGCGCCGGACAAGGCCTACGTGACCCGCTACGAGCGGGCGGCGCTCCTGATCGTCGATCCCACGACCGACTCCGACTGTACCGGCTTCGTGCGCGGCACGATCGACCTCGCGGCGCTCGCCGACGCCGACGGCCTCCCCGAGATGGATCAGGCGGTGGTGATCGGCGACCGCCTGTACGTGACGCTGCAGCGGCTCGACCGCCGCAACTTCTTCCGGCCGAGCGGCCGCAGCGCCATCGCCGTGATCGACGTCGCCACCGACACGCTCGTCGGCGCCATCGATCTCACCGGCGCCAACCCGTTCACCGAGTCCGCCGGGCTCGCCCCCGACCCGGTGACCGGCAAGCTCCTGGTCAACGAGGTCGGCGAGCTCGGCCGGCTCGACGACGGCGGCATCGAATGGGTGGATCCGGCGACGCTGCGCGCCGAGGGCTTCTTCGTGACCGAGCAGGATCTCGGCGGCAACGTCACCGACGTCGTCCGCATCGACGACCATCACGCCTACGCCATCCTCCTCGACGTCGAGGCGCGGAGCCGGGTCGTGCGCTTCGATCCGACCGCCCGTCGAGTGGCGGCGACGCTCGCCGCGGGCGACGAGTTCCTGGTCGACGTGGCGCTCGGACCCGACGGCGCCACGCTCTACCTCACCGACCGCACGTTGAAGCGGCCCGGCATCCGCCGCTTCGCCGTCGCCGACGACGCCGAGCTGGCGCCGTCGCCGATCGACACCGGGCTCGCGCCCTTCGATGTCGTGTTCGTGGCCGGTCCATGAACGGAACGCAGAGATGCCGCACCGCCGCGAACGACTATCCACGAGGAGATCGATGACGATGCTACGCACGGTGAAGCTGGCGACGATGGTGGCGATGGTCCTGTTCGCAGCCGCGGCGGCGCGCGGCGCCGACGTCTGCGGCGACGCCGACGGCAGCGGCGCGATCACGGTGAGCGACGGCGTGCAGGCGCTGCGGGCGGCGGCGGGGCTGGCGAGCGCGTGCACGCCGGCCCGCTGCGATCTCGACGGCAGCGGCACGATCACGGTGAGCGACGGTGTGAACGTGCTGCGCGCCGCCGCCGATCTGGCGGTGACGCTGGCGTGCCCGGGCGCCGGGCCGAAGCCTACCTGTACGACCGCCGACGTCGAGGTCCGGGTGGCGACGCCGACGCCGATCGGGGCCGCCGCGCTCGAGCTCGCGTATCCGGCGGGCGCCGTCGCGCTGCCGGGGCGCGGTGAGGCCGCGGCCGAGCGGGTCACGATCACGACGGCGACGGAGCTCTTCGGGGATGGGTCGCCGAACGGCTACGACGATCGGGTGCGCTTCACGCTCGTGGCCCTCGACGGTCTTGGCGCCGGGCCGCTCCTGCGCCTGCGTTTCGATTGCCTGGGCCCGGCCCCGGACGTCGCTGCCTTCGCCTGCGCGCTCGCCGACGTGCGCGCGACCGACGGCCTCGCCGCGATCGCCGGCGCTACCTGCGCGGTGACGGTGGCGGCGGAGTGAGAGCGGAGAGCGGTGGCGGCTCCGGCGCCTGATCGCTGCCCGGGCGCGATCGCGGCCGGCAGCGCGCTCGCTGCCAACGACCGCGAACGGACGCGCACGCTCCTCGCCGCCGCGGCGTTCTCGCTCGCGTGTCACGCGCTCGTGCTCGCCGGCATGCGCGGCTGGCGCGTCGCCGGTCCCGTGCCCGGACGCCTCCTCGTGGTGACGCTGGCGGCGAGCGGCGGTGCGGCGGCGGGGCCGGGAGCGCCGGCCGCCGGCAACGCGGCGAGCGGGAGACGGGCGGCGCCGGCCGCGGTCGCCCAGGCGCCGGCGGTAGTCGGCCAGGCGCCCGCGGTGGCGGCGAACCCCGCGCGTCCGGCGCCGGCGCCGCGCCCGGCACCGGCGCGCGGCGCCGCGGCGGCGCCTTTCCGGCCTGCCGCAGCGGTACCCGCGGTCGCGGCGGCCGCACGGCCTGACGGCGCTACGGCGCTCCCTGGAGCAGCGGCGGAGCCGCGCGCCGCGTCCGCGGTGGCAGGCGCTGCGAGCGCGCTCGCGGCGGCGGCCGGGGCGGCGGGGGCGGGCGGCGACGGGGCAGGCGCGGTAGCCGGAGGCGGCGGGAGCGGCGGCGGGTCGGGCGGCGGCGACGGGCTCCGGGCGTTCTGCACCGCCTGTCCGGCGCCCGACTATCCGCCGCGGGCGCGGCGTCAGGGCTGGCAGGGGACGGTCGACATCGCCCTCGCGGTCGGCGGCGACGGCAGCGTCACCGAGGCTCGCGTCGCCCGCTCGTCCGGCTATCCCGCGCTCGACGAGGTGGCGCTCGACGCCGCGCGCCGCAGCCGCTTTCGCGCGCCGGCCGCCGGCGCCGACTTCCGCGGACAGCTCCGGTACCGCTTCGTGCTCGACGCGACCGCGGCCTGGCGCTAGGACGCCGTCCGGATGAGCAGCGCCAGGCATCGCACGGCCGCCGCGATCGCGCTCGTCGCGGCGCTCGCGGCGCCCGCCGCCGCAGCAGCGCCGGCGCCGAGCGCCTCGCCCGCCGCCGCCCCGCAGCGCCTCGTATCGCTCGCGCCTTCGGTCACCGAGACGCTCTTCGCGCTCGGGGTCGGCGACCGCGTCGTCGCCGTCTCCGACCATTGCGACTATCCGCCGCAGGCGGCCTCCCTGCCGCACGTCGGCACCTTCAACGCGCCGAGCGTCGAGGCCGTGCTCGCGGCGCATCCGGACGTGGTGATCGGCCTGCCGAGTCCCGGCAACCGAGAGAACGTCGCGGCGATGCGGCGGCTCGGAGTGCGCGTCGAGATCGTCGACCCGCAGCGCCTCGCCGACGTGCCGGCGGTGACGCGGAGGATCGCCGAGGTCGCCGGCGCGCCCGAGGCGGGCGAGCGGCTGGTCGCCGCCTTGCAGCGCGACATGGACGCCGTGCGGCGGCGGGTCGCCGGCGCGCCGCCGCCGCGGACGCTCATGCTGGTCGGGCAGGAGCCGCTCGTCGCGGTCGGACCGGAGAGCTTCCTCGGCGACCTGCTGGTTGCGGCGGGAGCGGCGAACGTCGCTCCGGCGCGCGGCCCGTGGCCGCGCCTCAACCTCGAAGTCGTGATCGCCGCCGATCCGGAGGTGATCGTCGACTGCAGCCTCGGCACCGAGGCCGGGACCGCGACGCTCGACTTCTGGGCGCGCTTCCCGTCGCTCGCTGCGGTGCGCAGCGACCGCGTGCATCCCTGCCGCTTCTTCGAGGTCCTGCGCCCGGGTCCGCGGCTGGCGCTGGCGTTCGTGGAGCTGGCGCGCCTGCTGCACCCGGATCGGTTCTGACGATGACCGTCCCCCATCTCACCTGGGCGCGGCTCGTGCGCGTCACCGGACTCCTGCTGGCGCTGCTCGTCGCCAGCGTGATCACGGCGGCGGCGATCGGCCCCGTCGCCATCTCGTGGGAGCGCATCTTCGCTGCCGGCGGCAGCTCCAGCCCCGACGCGGTGATCCTCTTGCGTACGCGGCTGCCGCGCGTCCTCCTCGCGGGCATCGTCGGCGGCGCGCTGGCGATCGCCGGCGCCGCGTTGCAGGCGCTGCTCCGCAACCCGCTCGCCGAGCCCCATCTCGTCGGCATCTCGAGCGGGGCGGCGCTGGCAGCGGCGCTCACGATCGTCGCCGCGCCGGTGGTGCTCGGACACGCGGTGCTCGTGCCCGCCGCCGCCTTCGCGGGGGCGCTGGCGAGCATCTGGATCGTCGTCCGGCTCGCCCTGGTCGGCGAGCGCGTCGAGCCGACGACGCTCCTCCTGATCGGCGTCATCTACAACGCCTTCACCGGCGCCCTGCTCATGTTCCTGAACAGCATCGCCGATCTGCATCAGGTGCACGGCGTGCTCTTCTGGCTCATGGGCCACGTCGGGACGCGCGACTATTCGACGCTCGCGGCGCTGGCGCTCTACAGCCTCGTCGGCCTCGGCCTCCTGCTGCGCCACGCCCGCGACCTCGACTGCTTGAGCCTCGGCGACGAGCGCGCCGCCGAGCTCGGGGTCGCGGTCGAGCGGGCGCGGCGGATGGTGTTCGTGGCCGCGGCGCTCCTGGTCGGCGCGGTCGTCTCGGTGAGCGGACTCATCGGTTTCGTCGGCCTCGTAGTACCGCACCTCGTGCGTCTCGTGTTCGGCGCCGACCATCGCCTGCTCCTGCCGGCCTCGTATCTCGCGGGCGCGATCTTCCTGGTGTGGGCCGACACCGCGGCGCGCACGGTGCTCGGCGTCACCGAGATCCCGGTCGGCGTCGTGACCGCGCTCTGCGGCGCCCCGGTGTTCGCGTACCTGCTGCGCCGTGACCGCACCCTGGTGGGGTCGTGAACGCACCGCCGCCGCTGACGGACACCGGCGCCGCCGCCGCGGCCGCGCCGCCGGCGCTCGCCGCCGCGCACGTCGCCTTCGCCTACGGTCCGCTCCCGGTCCTGCGCGACGTCGACCTGGCGGTCGCCCGCGGCGCCATGCTGGCGCTCGCCGGGCCGAACGGCTCCGGCAAATCGACGCTCCTGGCCCTCCTCGCCGGGACGCGGCCCGCCGCCGCCGGCACGGTGAGCGTGGCCGGACGCCCGATCGCCGCGTGGGAGCGGCGGGCGCTCGCGCGCACGATCGCGGTCGTGCCGCAGGAGACGCGGGTGCTGTTTCCGTACACCGTCGCCGAGATCGTGCTCATGGGCCGCGCGCCGCATCGCCCGCCGCTCGGCCTCGAGGGGGCACGCGACGTGGCGATCGCGGAGGACGTCATGACCGAGACCGGCATCCGCCACCTCGCGAGCCGCCGCATCACCGAGCTCTCGGGCGGCGAGCGGCAGCGGGTGGCGGTGGCGCGGGCGCTCGCACAGGAGCCGGAGATCCTGCTCCTCGACGAGCCGACGGCGCACCTCGACGTGCGCCACGCGATCGCCATCCTCGATCTGGTCGCCACCGTGAACCGGAGGCGCGGGGTGACGGTGGTCGCCGTGCTCCACGACCTCACGAGCGCGGCCCTCTATTTCGAACGCCTCGCCTTCCTGCGCGACGGTATGCTGGTGGCGGACGGCCCGCCGGCGGCGGTCATCACCGAGGCGACGATCGCGCGCGTCTTCGATGCCGAGGTGCGTGTGGACGTCGATGTCGAGGGCGTTCCGGTGATCCGCCCGCGCCGGCGGCGATAGAGCGGTCGCACCGGCGGCGGCAGCACTCCGGCGGCGCCGCCGCGGTCACTGCCGGATGGTCACGCGCACCGCCACGTCCGCCCGCACGCGCAGCGTCCCCAGCATCGCGGTGTAGGGGCGGATGCCGAAGTCCGGCTGGTGGAGTCGGGCTGCGGCGGTCCAGCCGCCGGCATCGCGCCGGGCGGTGACGGCGAGGTCGCGGCTGCGGCCGTGGAGCGTGAGCGTGCCCGCGATCGCGAGCTCGTCGCCGCGGGCGGTCGCCTGCCGGGAGACGAAGCGGATCTCCGGGTAGCGGGCGGCGTCGAGGACGTCGGCGGCGATGTGGCCCTCGATGGTGCGCTTGTCGCTCTCGGAGAGCACGGCGGGATCGACGACCCCGCTCCGCGCTGCGCCGACGACCCGGAGCGATGTCGGATCGAAGCGCGCCTCGACCCGCCAGGCGTCCTCGTCGACTTCGATGGCGAAGGCCGTGACGGCGATCTCGAGGTCGTGGGCGACCGCCGAGAGCAGGCCCTCCTTGTAGGTGCAGACCCGGCAATCGGCGGTCGCAGCGTCGAAGCGCATCACTGCCCGACCATGCCGCGATGCGGGCCGGGGAGGAAGAGGCCCCGAGCGCATCGTTCGCCGCCGCGCCGGCAGCCGCCGCAGGGAAAATCGCGTGACGCGGCGCATTTCGACTTCACGGCCCGGCGCCGGTCCTATAGGCATGCGGACCATGGACGCCGCCGATCGCCTCTGCCTCGGACGCATGCAGAACCCCGTTCGCGGCTTCCTGCACGGCGCCGCGGCGCTGCTCTCGGTGATCGGCGGCGCGGTGCTCTGGGGCGCATCCGCACCCGGCCTCGGCATGCGAGCCGTGCTGCTGGTCTTCGCGGCGAGCCTCGTCGGGCTCTACACCGTGAGCAGCCTCTATCATTCCTATCCGTGGCGCACGCAGTGGAAGCAGCGCATGCAGCGGGTCGATCACTCGATGATCTACGTGCTCGTGGCCGGCACGTACACGCCGATCGTGTTCGTCATCCTCGGCGGCTGGCTGCTCGCGGCGGCGCTCGCGGCGACCTGGGGCATCACGCTGGTCGGCGTCGCGCAGAAAGTCTTCTGGCCGCGCCTACCGCACGGCATATCGATCGCGCTCCAGATCGTGCAGGGCTGGCTGGCGCTGCCGTTCATCGGCGAAGTGGCGCGGACGCTGCCGCCGGGCGCGCTCTGGCTCGTCGTCCTGGGCGGGCTTTCGTACACCGTCGGCGCCGTCGCCTTCGTGACCCGCCGGCCGCGCCTCTGGCCGCAGGTGTTCTCCTACCACGAGGTCTTCCACGTCTGCGTCGTCGCCGGGAGCGCGCTGCACTACGCGGCGATCCTCGCCTACGTTGCGCCCGCGCCGGGCAGCTGAGCGGCGCGAGCAGGTCTCGGACTGCCGCATCGTGTGCCGGATCGAGAAGCGGGGATGAGCTCCGAGCGCCTTCCGCGGGGCGCTGCGGACGCTGCACCCGAGGCCGCAGGCGTCGGAGCGGGGAGCGGGGATGAGCGCCGGCGCGGCGCGCGCAGCCCCGCCCGCGGTCGGGTCCGACCGCGGACGCCGGGGGCCCGAGGGCGCGCAAGACGCCTCCTCGTCGGGCTCGCCGCCGCCGCGATCGTCGCCGTCGCCGGCGGCTCGGCCGCTGTCGAGCCGCGGCCCTACGGATCGCTGAGCCGCGACGAGCAGGCCCTCTGCGACCAGTATGCGATCCAGGCCGAACGCATCGCCCGCGGCCGCGAGGCCGGCTTCTCGGTCTACTCGCCGCTGCAGGCGCTGCGCGAGGCCTGCGCCGAGCACCCGGCTGACGAGAAGGTATGCAAAGGCTTCCCGCCGCTCGCCCGGACGATCCACCGTGAGAAATGGAGGTCGGCCGAAGCGGGCGCCAAGGTGCGCAGCGATTGCCTGCGCTGGATCTACCCCTGATTTGCCTCGCCGTCGGATGTCTTGTTAGATCGGCGTCGTCGTGTACTTCGACTTTGCGAACGTCTTCGTCTTCTTCGCCCTCGGGTTCGTTCTCTCCGCTCTGATGCTCGGGCTCGGCCGGCTGGTGCGCCCGCGCAATCCCGAGCCGGCGAAGCTCGCGAGCTACGAGTGCGGCGAGCTCGCGAGCGGCAGCGCCTGGATCAACTTCAACATCCGCTTCTATCTGGTGGCGCTGGTGTTCGTGGTCTTCGACGTCGAGCTGGCGTTCATGTACCCGGTCATGGCCGTCTTCAAGCGCTGGACGGCCGAGGGGCGCGGCCCGACGGCGCTCGCGGAGATCCTGCTCTTCGTTGGCGTGCTCGCCGTCGGCCTCGTGTACGTCTGGGCCAAGCGTGATCTCGAGTGGGTGAAAGGCTCGCCCGCCGAGTCGCCGACGGGCGCGGATTGGCGGCGCGCCGCCTGAGCGGACGAGGAGCGAGCGATGTCGCTGATGAACACCATGCCCGAGTTCATGGTCACGACCCAGGTCGACGCCATGCTCAACTGGACCCGGAAATCGTCGCTCTGGTACATGCTCTTCGGGCTCGCCTGCTGCGCCATCGAGCTGATGCAGACCGGCGGTCCGCGCGCCGACCTCGACCGCTTCGGCGCCGTGCCGCGGGCGACGCCGCGGCAGTCCGACCTGATGATCATCGCCGGCACGCTCACCTTGAAGATGGCGCTGCGCACGAAGGTGCTCTACGACCAGATGCCCGATCCGAAGTACGTGATCTCGATGGGCAGTTGCTCCAACTGCGGCGGGCTCTTCCAGCTCGCGTACTCGGTCTGCGACGGCGTCGACAAGATCCTGCCGGTCGACGTCTACGTGCCCGGCTGCCCGCCGCGCCCCGAGGCCCTCACCCAGGGCATCCTCCTCCTGCAGAAGAAGATGATGGGCGAGAAATGGCTGGTGCGCGGCGACGCCGAATCGGCGTCGCGCCGTGCCTGAGCGCGACTAGGTGGAGGCCGCCGCCATCCACGCCGCGCTCGCGGCGCGCTTCCCGCATGCCGTCCTCGGCTTCGAGGCGGGCCGCGATCCGGCGGTGCGCGTCCGCGCCGGCGACGTCGACGTCGTGGCCGCGCATCTCAAGGCCGATCCGGAGCTCGCCTTCGACTGCCTCTCCAACGAGAGCGGCGTCGACCAGCCGCAGCGCGACGAGATCGAGATCGTCTACCATCTCTTCTCGTATACGCACGGTCACGCGCTGACGCTGAAGGTCGGGGTGATGCGCGACCGGCCGCAGCTGGCGACCGTGGCGACGGTGTGGCGGGCGGCGATCTGGCAGGAGCGGGAAATCTTCGACCTTCTCGGCGTCGACTTCATCGGGCACCCCGATCTCCGCCGCATCCTCCTCCCCGAAGACTGGGTCGGTCACCCGCTGCGCAAGGACTACGTCGAGCCGACCGAGTACCACGGTATCAGCACCAAGCGGGAGAGCCTCCTGTGAGCGCCGGCATCGGCGGGGTCGAGGTCGACGTCGTGCGCGACGGCGTCGCCGCCGAAGAGATGACGCTCAACATGGGTCCGCAGCATCCGAGCACGCACGGGGTGCTGCGCTTCGTGGTGAAGGCCGACGGCGAGGTGATGCGCGAGGCGATCCCCGACGTCGGCTACCTGCACCGGTCGATCGAGAAGATCGCGGAGAAGGTCGGCTACCACGGCTTCATGCCGTACACCGATCGCGTCGACTACGTAGCGGCGATGCCCTGCAACCAGGGCTGGGCGATGGTGTGCGAGAAGCTAGCCGGCATCGAGGTGCCGAAGCGCGGCGAATACTGCCGGGTGATCGCCGTCGAGCTGAATCGCATCGCCAGCCACCTGGTCGCGGTCGGCTCCATGGGCATGGACATCGGCGCCTTCACGCCGTTCACCCACGCGCTGCGCGAGCGCGAGCGCATCAACGATTTGATGGAAGAGCTCTGCGGCGCGCGTCTCACCTTCAACTACATGCGGATCGGCGGCGTCGCCTACGATCTGCCGCCGGGATGGGCGGCGAAGCTCGTTGCCTTCCTCGATCGCTTCGAGCCCTTGCTCGAGGAGTACAACGACCTCATCTCGTTCAACAAGATCTACGTCGAGCGGCTGGTGAACGTCGCCGTGATCACGCGCGCGGACGCCATCGACTACAACCTCGTGGGGCCGAACCTGCGCGGATCGGGTGTGAAGTTCGACGTGCGCAAGGACGTGCCGTACTCGATCTACCCCGAGCTCGACTTCGAGGTGCCGGTCGGGACCGGCGAGCGCGGCACGCTCGGGGACTGCTTCGACCGCTACATGGTCCGTATCCGCGAGATGCAGCAGTCGTGCCGCATCTTGCGCCAGTGCCTGGAGCGCCTGCCCGCGGGCCCGGTGATGTGGAAGGTGCCGCGCAAGTTCAAGCCCCCGGCCGGGGACGCTTACGTGCGGGTCGAGAGCGCGCGCGGCGACATGGGCTGGTACTGCGTCAGCGACGGCAGCGAGTACCCGCACCGGGTCCGGATCCGCACCGGCTCGTTCGCGGCGATGGCGATCATCGACCACGTGAGCCGGGGGCTGATGATCGCCGACCTGGTGGCAGTGATCGCGAGCCTCGACGTAGTAGCGCCGGAAGTGGACCGCTGAGCGGCGGCGCGGTTGACGCCCGTGGCCGCGCGGCTATAGCTCGATCCCTCCACGATGCGAGACCTGGTCCTGCACCTTACCGACGTCGCCGGGCCGCTCCGCTTCGCGCCCTACGAGCTGGTGGCGGTCGCGGCGATGCTGCTCTTCGGAAGCGTGGTCGTCTTCGGGTTCGTGCTCCCGGTAGCCGGCATCACCAGCTGGCTCGAGCGCCGGGTGTGGGCGCGCATGCAGTCGCGCGTCGGCCCGAACCGGGTCGGACCCCAGGGGTTCCTCCAATGGCTGGCCGACGGCCTGAAGAACCTCATGAAGGAGGACATCATCCCGAGCGCGGCCGACCGGCGTCTCTTCGCGATCGCGCCGTACCTCGTCGTGATCGGCTTCGTGGCGACGTTCGTGGTCGTGCCGTTCGGCAGCGCGCTGGTGATCGCCGATCTCGACATCGGCATCCTCTACATCACCGCCGTGACCGGCCTCGTCGTGGTCGGGGTGTTGATGGCGGGCTGGGCCTCGAACAACAAATGGTCGCTCCTCGGCGGCATCCGCTCGGCGGCGCAGATCGTGAGCTACGAGATCCCGGCCGGGCTCTCGATCTTCCCGGTCGTGCTGCTCGCCGGAACGCTCAGCATGCAGGGAATCATCCGGGCGCAGGGCTGGGCGCCATGGCAGTGGTTCCTGTTCGCGAACCCCTTCACCTTCGTAGCCTTCTTCCTGTTCTTCGTGGCGGCGCTGGCAGAGGGGAACCGCACGCCCTTCGATCTCCCGGAAGCGGAGTCGGAGCTCGTGGCCGGCTTCTGCACCGAGTACAGCGGCATGCGCTACCTGCTCTTCTTCCTCGCCGAGTGGGGGAATCTCTACGTCATCGGCGCCATCGTGACGACGCTCTTCCTCGGCGGCTGGCAGGTGCCGCCGCTGACCGCACGCCCCGCTGCGCTCGCGGTCCTGCAGCTCGTCACCTTCTTCGCCAAGGCGTATTCCTTCGTCCTGGTCGCGATGTGGGTGCGGGCGACGCTGCCGCGGGTGCGCGTCGATCAGCTGATGACGCTCTGCTGGAAGTACATGGTGCCGATCGCGCTCGTGAACGTCGTCGGCACCGCGATCTGGATGGTGGTGGTGCCGGCGGCCGTGGATCGGGTCGTTGCCGTGGCGATGACGGTCGGAGGCGCGGTGCTCGTGCTCGTCTTCCTCCGTCGTGTCCGCTTCCACCTGCGGCGGGCGCGCCTGCAGCCCTCCGACTACTACTACAGCCCGTTCATTTGAGTGCCGCGCGGCGTCTGCGGTCGCTCGTCGGCACGCCGCCGGCGGAGAGGCGGTGGCACCCGCTCATGCGGGCGCCAGCTTCTCGAGCTCGGCGATGACGAGCGCCGGCGTCAGGACCTGCGGCAGGATGCGCGGCGGATCGCCGGCGCGGCCGCTGTAGAGGACGTAGAGCGGGACGCCGTCGCGGCCGAATTCCTGGAGCGCGCGGGAGATCGTAGCGTCGGGGCGCGTCCAATCGGCGCGGAGCGCCACCACGCCGAGCTCCTTCATCTTGGCGATCACCGCGGCGGTCCCGAGGGCGACCTTCTCGTTCATCTGGCAGGTGACGCACCAGGCGGCCGTGAAGTCGACGAAGACCGGGCGGCCTTGCGCCCGCAGCTCGGCGACGCGGGAGCTCGAGTAGGGCTCCCAGACGAGATCGCCGGCGGCGGCCGTGGCGGCAGCGCCAGCCGCTCCCGACGGGGCCTCGACCGCGGGGATGGTGAGGGCGAGGGCGAGCGCTCCGGCGGCGGCCGCACCCGCGATCAGGCGCCCTCCGGCGCCCGGCCAGTGGGCCCCGACCCAGGACGCGAAGCCGACCAGCACGAGCGCCAGGAGGATGGCGCCGACGGCCGGCGGTCCGGCCTGGAAGCTCGCCACCCACACCAGCCAGGCGACGGTCGCGAACAGGGGGAAGGCGAGGAGCTGTTTCAGCATCTGCATCCACGCGCCGGGGCGCGGCAGGAGCCGCGCCAGCGCCGGGATCCAGGTAACGAGCACGTACGGGAACGCGAGCCCGAGTCCCAGGCAGGTGAAGACGGCGAGCGCTGCCGCGGCGGGCTGGCCGAGGGCGTAGCCGATCGCGGTGCCCATGAAGGGCGCCGTGCACGGCGTTGCGACCACGGTTGCGAGGACGCCGGTGAAGAAGGCGGCGCGATCGCCGTCGCCGGTCGTGAGATGCTGGCCGACGCCCATGATCGCGCCGCCGATGGTCGCGACATCGAGCAGCACGAGCGCCATCCAGAAGAAGAGGATCGCCAGGACGGCGACGACGGTCGGGCTCTGGAGCTGGAAGCCCCAGCCGAGCTCGGCGCCGCCGGCGCGCGCCGCGATGAGGGCGCCTGCGAGCAGCCAGAACGACACGACGACGCCGGCCAGGTAGGCGAGCCCGTGCCGGCGGACGCGCCGGCGCGCCTCGCCGCCGATCCCGACGAGCCCCAGGGCTTTCAATGCCAGAACCGGAAAGACGCAGGGCATGAGATTCAGGAGGACGCCGCCGGCGAAGGCGAGCGCGAGTGCGAGCGGGGCGGTGGCGAGCGGCGCCGCCGCCGAATGGACGGCGGCGGTGATGGCGTACGCGTCATCGCGGCGGGCGACGGCGCTGCCGAGCTTCAGCGTCAGGGTCGCGCCGCCGGGGAGACACCCGGCGGAGTTGCAGACGAGCCACTGCGCCCGGGCGCGGAGAGGCAGCGGCGCCGCCGCGACGAGGTCGGGTGCGACCGTGATCGGCGCCGCGAGCAGCACCTCGCCGGGGTAGCCGAAGCTCTCCTGCGTGTCGGCTGCGATGCGCTCCGGCGCCGGCCGTTCCAGGGTGCCGGCACTGAGGCCCGGCGGCAGGGTCCAAGCTATGCTCGGCGCCTCGCCGGTGTCACCCGGGTTCTGCGAGGAGACGTGCCACCCCTTCTCGGGTACGAAGCGGACGCCGAGCCGAAAGGTGTCTCCCGGCGCTGCCGCCGCGACGTCGGCGACGAGCTCGACGTCGACGTGCGGCGTCGACACCATGATCGCCGCCGTCGGTCGCGTCGCGAGCAGGAGCAAGGCGCTGCACACGGCTGCGACGGTCCGACTGCGGCGGCGGGTCCGGCCGTGCGGCGAGCGCCCGCGGCGATGGACGCGAGGCATGATCTCCATCAGTAGCGCAACGCCGGCCTCCGTCCAGCCCCTGCATGGCGGGTGCGGGAGCGGCGGCGAGCGGCGCGGTTGCCCGGGGTCGGCGCTCGGGCTACCTAGGGACTTCTCGTGTCCGGCTACTTCGCCAACATCAAAGAGGCCGTCACCAGCATCTTCGACGGCATGGCGGTCACGTTCTCGCACCTCGTGCGCCGGCCCTACACGGTGCAGTATCCGGACCGCGTGCCGATCCGCGTGCAGGACACGCTGCCTTTCCGCTACCGCGGCATCCTCGCCGTCGACATCGAGATCTGCACGGGTTGTCTGGCGTGCGAGCGCGCCTGTCCGATCGACTGCATCGTCATCGAGGCGCCGAAAGACAAAGAGACGCGGCAGATGATGTTGAAGCGCTTCGACATCGACATCGCCAAGTGCATGTACTGCGGGCTCTGCGCCGAGCCCTGCCCGACGGGGTCGATCCACCACACCTCGGAGTTCGAAGCCGCCGACTACACCCTGAACAGCATGCTGCTCCGCTTCGTGACCGCGCCGGTGCCGGCGTACAAGCCGAAGAAGGGTCCGGAGACCGATCCCGTTCTGGGCCCGGTCCTCGAGCGCGGTCTGACGTACGCCGAGGACTTCGCGCTCGCCACGGCGACGCCGGCGCCGGCCGCGAAGCCGGCGGCCGCGCCCGGAGCGGCAGCGGCCGACGAGTAGCCGCGGCGCCGCTGCCCGGTCCGCCTGCACCCATGGCTCTGCGCGCACTGCTGGTCGCCAACCGGGGTGAGGTCGCGATCCGGGTGCTGCGCGCCGCCGCCGACCTCGGGCTGCGCACGGTCGCCGTGCACGGCGCCGACGACGCCGCCTCGCTGCACGCGCGCCTGGCCGACGAAGCGCGCCCGCTACCCGGCGTCGGGCCGGCGGCCTACCTGGACGCCGCGGCGATCGTCGCCGCGGCGCGGGCGACGGGCTGCGACGCCATCCACCCTGGCTACGGCTTCCTCGCCGAGCGCGCCGACTTCGCAGCTCGCTGCGCCGACGCCGGGCTCGGCTTCGTCGGGCCGCGGCCGGAGACGCTGGCGATCCTCGGCGACAAAGCGCAGGCGCGGGCGCTCGCCGCCGCCCACGATGTGCCGGTCCTCGCGGGCACGCGGGCGCCGACGTCGGTCGCCGCCGCAGCCGAGCTCTTCGCTGCCGGCGGCGGCGCGCCGATCGTCCTGAAGGCGGTCGCGGGCGGCGGCGGCCGCGGTCTGCGGGTCGTCCGCGCCGCCGCAACGCTCGCCGAGGCGTGGGAGCGCTGCCGCTCGGAGGCGGCGGCGGCGTTCGGCAACGGCGACCTCTACGCCGAGCGCTGGCTGGAGCGGGCCCGCCACATCGAGGTGCAGGTGGTCGGCGACGGCAGCGGCGCCGTAGCCGTGCTCGGCGAGCGCGAATGCTCGCTGCAGCGCCGGCACCAGAAGCTCGTCGAGATCGCACCGAGCCCGGGTCTGGTGCCGGCGCTGCGGGCGCGGCTCGCCGCTGCGGCGCTGCGCATGGCGGCGGCGGTGCGCTACGCGAGCCTCGGTACCTTCGAGTTCCTGATCGACGCCGACGCCGCGGGCGCGTTCTACTTCCTCGAAGCCAACCCGCGCCTCCAGGTCGAGCACACGGTGACCGAGGTCGTGACCGGCATCGACCTCGTTGCCGCCCAGCTGCGGCTAGCCGGCGGCGACACCCTGGCCGACGTCGGGCTCGCGGCGGGCGCGGAGCCGGCAGCGCGCGGGTACGCGCTCCAGCTCCGCATCAACATGGAGACGATGCGCGCCGACGGCGAGGCGGTGCCGGGCGGCGGTACGCTCACCGCCTACGAGCCGGCGTCGGGACCCGGGGTGCGCGTCGACGGCTGCGGTTACGCCGGCTACACCACCAATCCGCGCTTCGATTCGCTGCTCGCGAAGCTCGTCGTGCACGCGCCGGCGGGCGGTCTGCCGGCGCTGCTCGCCCGCTCGGCGCGCGCCCTCGCCGAATGCCGCATCGAGGGCGTGCCGACGAACCTCGACTTCCTGTACGCGCTGGTGAGCCATCCGGAGGTCGCGGCCGACCGGATCGACACCGGCTTCGTCGAGCGCCACGCGGCGGCGCTCGTCGCCGCTGCGGCCGAGCGCGCAGCGCACCGGCTCCACGAGCCCGGCGCCGCGCCGCTCGCGGGCGCGCGCGTCGATCGCGGCGATCCGCTCGCGGTGCTGGCGCACGGCAAGAGCGGCGAACCGCCGAGCAGGCCGCGGGAGACTGCCGCAGCCGCGGCGGACGACGGCGACGCCTTCGCGGTGCGCGCCCACATGCAGGGCACGGTCGTGAGCGTCGATGTCGCCGAGGGCGCCGCGGTCGCGGTCGGGAGCACGCTCCTCGTGATGGAGGCCATGAAGATGGAGCACGTCGTCGCCGCCGAGCGCGCCGGCGTCGTCCGTCGCATCGCGGTCGCGCCCGGCGATACCGTCTTCGCGGGCCACCTCCTGGCGCTGCTGGCGCCGGCCGGCGGCGATGCGCCCGACGCGGTGGCGCCTCCGGACGTCGACCTCGCACACCTGCGCCCGGACCTCGCCGAGGCGATCGAGCGCCACGCCGTCGGCCTCGACGCCGCGCGTCCCGAGGCGGTCGCCCGGCGCCGCGCCGCCGGCCGGCGCACGGCGCGCGAGAACGTCGACGATCTCTGCGATCCGGGGAGCTTCGTCGAGTACGGCGCTCTCGTGATCGCCGCGCAACGTCAGCGCCGGGCGCTCGCCGACCTCATCGCCAAGACGCCGGCCGACGGGCTCGTCGCCGGCATCGGAACGGTGAACGGCGCCATCGTCCCCAAGGCGCGGGCCGCATGTGTCGTGCTCGCGTACGACTACACGGTGCTCGCCGGAACTCAGGGCGCGCAGAACCATCGCAAGAAGGACCGCATGCTCGCGATCGCCGAGCGCGAGCGCCTGCCGGTAGTGCTCTTCAGCGAGGGCGGAGGCGGGCGCCCCGGGGATACCGACGCCCTTGGGATCGCCGGCCTCGACGTTCCGACCTTCCAGGCGTTCGCGCGCCTCTCGGGCCTGGTGCCGCTCGTCGGCGTGAACGCGGGCTTCTGTTTCGCGGGCAACGCTGCTCTTCTCGGCTGCTGCGACGTCGTCATCGCCACCGCCGACTCGAACATCGGCATGGGCGGTCCGGCCATGGTCGAGGGCGGCGGCCTCGGCGTCTTCCGCCCGGAGGAGATCGGACCGATGAGCGTGCAATCGCCGAACGGCGTCGTCGACGTCGCGGTCGCCGACGAGGCCGAGGCGGTCGCAGCGGCGAAACGGTACCTCGGCTACTTCCAGGGGCCGGTCGCCGAATGGTCGTGCGCCGATCAGCGCCGGCTGCGCGCGCTCGTCCCCGAGAATCGCCTGCGCGTCTACGACGTGCGGAAGATCGTGGCGACGCTCGCCGATACGGATTCGGTGCTCGAGCTCCGGCGCCCGTTCGGTCGCGGCATGGTGACGGCGCTCGCCCGTCTCGAGGGCCGCCCCGTCGGCATCGTCGCCAACGACCCGATGCACCTCGCGGGCGCGATCGACGCCGACGGCGCCGACAAGGCGGCGCGCTTCCTCCAGCTCTGCGACGCCTTCGATCTCCCGATCGTCTTCCTCTGCGACACGCCCGGCATCATGGTCGGCCCCGAGATCGAACGCCGGGCGCTGGTCCGGCACGCGGCGCGGCTGTTCCTGACCGGGGCCAGCCTGACGACGCCGTTCTGCACCATCGTGCTCCGCAAGGGCTACGGGCTCGGCGCGATGGCGATGGCCGGCGGCAGCTTCAAGGCCGGGCTCCTCACGATGGCCTGGCCGAGCGGCGAGCTCGGCGGCATGGGGCTCGAAGGCGCGGTGAAGCTCGGCTTCCGCAAGGAGCTGGCGGCCCTCACCGATCCCGTCGAGCGCCGCGCGCTCTACGAGGCGATGGTCGAGCGCATGTACAGCCACGGCAAGGGCGTGAGCGCGGCCTCGCACTTCGAGATCGACGATGTCGTCGACCCCGCCGACACCCGCCGCGTGATCGCCGCCGCGTTCGCCGCCGCACCGCCGGCGCCGGAACGGCGGGCGCACAAGAAGCGCCCCTGCATCGACGCCTGGTGACCGGGCCGTTGGCCCGCCGGCAGCCCCGGCGCGGCGCCATTTGCGGGCCTGCGGCGAGTTTGTTACTCCCTCCCGACCTTCGCTCGGCAGCGCAGCAACTCTGCGTCGCCACTGACGAAACGGTTCGCCACTCGCATCCGGGGGAAACCAGCGCGTTGTCGTCGTCCGCGGCTCTCTTCTACGTCTTCGCTGCCTTCACGATCGTCTGCGCTGCGGGCGTCGCCTTCTCTCGCAACATCGTCCATTCGGCCTTCGCGCTCCTGGGAGCGCTCTTCGGGGTCGCTGCTATCTACGTCTTCCTGGCGGCGGATTTCGTCGCCGGCGCGCAGTTCCTCATTTATATAGGCGGCATCCTCGTACTCATCCTCTTCGCCGTCATGCTGACGCACCGGATCGCCGACGTAGCGGTGTCGAACCGGGCGGCCGGGCGGCCGGCGGCGCTGGCCGTGGTCGGCGCCGCGGCCTGGATCCTCGGCCGGGCGATAGTCGCCACGCGCTGGCCCGTCGCCGCCGCGCTCTCCGATGCGCCCACCACCCACGCCATCGGCGACGGCTTCCTGGGACCCTATGTGCTGCCGTTCGAGCTGGCCTCCTTCGTGCTCTTGGCAGTGCTGGTCGGCGCCATCGTCGTGTCGCGGAAAGAGCTGCGAGGCTGAGCGCGCGATGCCGGGCGTTCCCCTGGAGCACGTCCTCTTCGTCGGCCTCGTCCTTTTCGCGCTCGGACTCTACACGGTGCTGACGCGGCGGAACGCGATCGGCATCCTGATGGGCATCGAGCTCTTGTTGAACGCCGCCAACATCGACTACGTCGCTTTCGCCCGTTACTCGGGAACGCCGACCGATGGACAGATCTTCGCCATCTTCGTGATCATGCTCGCGGCCGCCGAGGCGGCCGTCGGCCTGGCGATCGTGCTCGGCATCTACCGCAACTTCGAGAGCATCGACGTCGACGCTACGCACTCGTTGAGGCACTGAGCGCCGCGATGGATCCGATCGCCGTCACCATGCTGCGCTGGATCCCGCTCCTGCCCCTCGCGGGAGCGGTCGTGAACGGCCTCTTCGGCAAGGCGATCCAGCGCCGGGCGGGGAAGGGCGCCGTCGCTGCGATCGCCGTGGCGCCCGTGGTCGCGGCTTTCGCGGTGTCCGTCGCCGTCTTCCTGCGGCTGCTCGGGCTCGATCCCGAACGGCGGCTGCTCCTCGATGTCGTCTGGCGCTGGCTCGCGGTCGGCTCGCTGCGCGTCGACGTCGCTTTCCTCGCCGACCCGCTGGCGACCACTCTGCTGCTCGTCGTCACCGGGATCGGCGGCCTCATCCACCTGTACTCGACCGCCTACATGCGCGACGACGACGCCTACTGGCGCTACTTCGCCTACCTGAACCTCTTCACCTTCGCGATGCTCGTGCTGGTGCTCGCCGACAACCTGTTGCTCATGTTCGTCGGCTGGGAGGGCGTCGGCTTCTGCTCGTGGGCGCTGATCGGCTTCTGGTGGCGCGAGCCGGTGAACACCGGCGCCGGCAACAAGGCGTTCATCGTCAACCGCATCGGCGACACCGGCTTCGTGCTCGGGGTCTTCGCGCTCTTCTGGGCGCTCGACGCGGCCGGGCACGGCACCCTGGTCTTCCGCGACCTCCAGCGCCACGCCGCGAGCCTCGACGGGCGCGTCCTGCTCGGCGTCCCGGCGGCGACGCTGGTGACGCTGCTGCTCTTCGTCGGCGCCACCGGCAAGTCGGCGCAGATCCCGCTCCACGTCTGGCTGCCGGACGCGATGCAGGGGCCGACGCCGGTCTCGGCCCTGATCCACGCCGCGACCATGGTGACCGCCGGCGTCTACATGATCGCGCGGCTGCACTTTCTCTATGCCCTGGCGCCGGCGACGCTCGCGGTGATCGCCGGCGTCGGCGCCGCCACCGCGCTCGGCGCCGCGACCATCGGCCTCGTCCAGAACGACATCAAGCGCGTGCTCGCGTACTCGACGGTGAGCCAGCTCGGCTACATGTTCCTGGCGCTCGGCGTCGGCGCCTGGACGGCCGGCGTCTTCCATCTCGTGACCCACGCGTTCTTCAAGGCCTGCCTCTTCCTCGGCGCCGGCTCGGTGATCCACGCCCTCGACCACGAGCAGGACATGCGGCAGATGGGCGGGCTCCGCACCGCGCTCCCGGTCACGTTCTCGACCTTCCTCGTCGCCGCGCTGGCGCTCGGCGGCATGCCGCTCACGGCCGGCTTCTTCTCCAAGGACGAGATCCTCTGGCACGCCTGGTCGAGTCCGTACGGCAGCGCCCTCCTGTGGGGGGTCGGCGTCGTCGGCGCCGCGCTCACGGCGGGCTACGTCGGCCGGCAGGTGCTGCTGGTCTTCTTCGGCGCCTCGCGGGTCGAGGCGCGCCGCGCGGCGCAGGTGCGCGAGTCGCCGCCGGCGATGACCGGGCCGCTCGTGGTCCTGGCGGCGGGGGCGCTGCTGATCGGCTTCCTCGGCGTTCCCGAGAGCCTGGGCGGAGCCAACCCCTTCGCCGCGTGGCTGTCGCCGGTGTTCGCGAGCGAGCACGTCGACGCCGCACACGCGGCGGAGGCCGCCCACGACGCGCGCCTCGAATGGATGCTGATGGCCGTCTCGGTCGCCATGGCGGCGGCCGGCGCCGGCGTCGCCTACCTGATCTACCGGCGCCCTGCGGGGTCGGCGGACGCGTTGGCGGCGATAGCCGGCGGCGCGCCGTACCGGCTGTTGCTCAACAAGTACTGGGTGGACGAGATCTATTGGGCCATCTTCGGCCGCGGCACCTTCGCGCTCGCGCGCGCGGGCGCGTGGCTCGACGCCCGCATCATCGACGGCATCGTCGACGGCAGCGCCGCCGTGACGCGGGCGATCGCGCGGCTCGAGGGCGGCTTCGATGCGCGGGTCGTCGATGGCGTCGTCAACGGACTCGCCGCCGCGACGTACGCCCTCGGCGGTCGACTCCGCCGCCTCCAGACCGGCCACATCAACGCCTATCTCTATGTCGTCGTCGGCGCGGTGGCGCTGGTGCTGATCGCGCGCCTCTTCTAGGAGCCTTGCGGCATGGATCACGTCCTCACGTGGATGACCTTTCTCCCTCTCCTCGGCGCCGCGGTGGTGCTGTGCCTGCCGTCGCGAAGTCCGCGGCTCATCAAGCGGGTGGCCTTCGCGGCGACACTGCCGACGTTCGCGCTCGGAGTCCGCCTCTTCGCGGCCTTCGACCGGGCGACGACCGCGTACCAGTACGTCGATCGGGTGCCGTGGATCGCCTCTTACGCGATCGACTACTTCGTCGGCGTCGACGGCATCTCGATCACCATGGTGCTGTTGACGGCGCTCCTCTGTCCGCTCTGCGTGCTCGCGAGCTTCGGCATCGACAAGGGCGTGAAGGGCTACTTCGCGCTCTTCCTCATGCTCGAGACCGGCATGCTCGGCGTGTTCGTCGCCCTCGACTTCTTCCTCTTCTACGTCTTCTGGGAGGTCATGCTGCTGCCGATGTACTTCCTGATCGGCGTCTGGGGCGGGCCGCGGCGCGAGTACGCGGCGATCAAGTTCTTCCTCTACACCTTCGCGGGCAGCGTGCTGATGCTGATCGCGATGCTGGTGCTGTACTTCGGCGCGACGCCGCACACCTTCGCGATCCCGGAGCTGGCGCCGGGGGGCGCCGCCTTCGATCCGCGCACGCAGCACCTCCTCTGGCTGGCGCTCTTCGTCGCCTTCGCGATCAAGATTCCGGCCTTCCCGTTCCATACCTGGCTGCCCGATGCCCACGTCGAGGCGCCGACGGCGATCTCGGTGATCCTCGCCGGCGTACTCCTGAAGATGGGTACCTACGGCATCCTGCGGATCAACTACGGCATCCTCCCGGCGGCGACGTTCGACCTGGCGTTCTGGGCTCTGGCCGCGCTCGGGACGTTCAACATCGTCTACGGGGCGCTCTGCGCGCTCGCGCAGAGCGACCTGAAGCGGCTCGTCGCCTACTCGTCGATCAGCCACATGGGCTACGTCATGCTCGGCATGGCGGCGTTCACGCCGCAGGGCTTGAACGGCGCGGTCCTGCAGATGTTCAACCACGGCACGATCACGGCCATGCTCTTCCTCCTGGTCGGGGTGATCTACGACCGGGCACACCACCGCGACATCGCCGGCTTCGGCGGGCTCGCCGCGCCGATGCCGGTGTACACCGCAATCACGGGACTGGCGTTCTTCGCGGCCATGGGCTTGCCCGGACTCTCGGCGTTCATCTCCGAGGTGCTGGTGCTGCTCGGCTCCTGGCGGGCCCATCCCCGGCTCACGATCGTCGCCGCCAGCGCCATCGTACTGACCGCCGGGTATCTCCTCTGGACCCTGCAGCGCGTCTGGCTCGGACGGCTCGACGAGCGCTACGCGGGGCTTCCCGACGTCGGCGCGGGCGAGCTCGCGACTCTGCTGCCGCTCGCCGCGATCGTGCTCGTGCTCGGCGTCTACCCGCACGCCGTCCTCGATCTCATCGGCGCCTCGCTCGGACACCTGAACGAGCTCGTCCGCGCCGGCGCCGCGGCCGGCCCGGCGCTGCGCTGACGATGGATCTCGGCAACGCCGCGAGCGTCGCGTACAGCGCCCCGGAGCTGATCCTGATCGGCGCCGCGATCGGCATCGTCGCCGCCGACCCCGTGGTGCGCGCCAAGGAGCAGCTCGGGGCCGCAGCGCTGCTCGCCTGCGCCGCCGCGCTGATCGCGGCGATCGGCATCCGCCTGCCGTTCAGCGAGCGCTGGCTGGTGCAGGGCCTACTGCGCGGCGGCGAGGGTTGGCTCTGGTCGCGGATGGTCGTCGTCGACGGCTTCGCCGTCTTCTTCAAGCTCGTCTTCGCGCTCGCTGCCTTCGCTACCGTCTGGATGTCGCTCGGCTCGGCCGAGGTGCAGGACAGCGGCGAGGAGGGCGAGTACTACGCGCTCGTGCTCGCCGCGACGGTCGGCCTCTTCTACATGGCGGCGGCGGCGAACCTCCTCATGGCCTACCTGGCGCTCGAGCTCGTGAGCCTGACTTCGTACGTGCTCACCGGCTACCGCCGCCACGACCGCCGCGCCGGCGAGGCGGCGCTCAAGTACCTCATCTACGGGGGTGTAGCGTCGGCGGTGATGGTCTACGGAATGAGCTGGCTCTACGGGCTCGCCGGCAGCTTCCAGTATCGCGCCATCCATGACGCCCTTGCTCACGGCGCCGCCGCGCCGCTCACGGTCTTCGTCGCCGTCGTGCTGGTGCTCGCGGGCTTCGGATTCAAGATCGCGGCGGTGCCGTTCCACATGTGGGCCCCGGACGTCTACGAGGGCGCCCCGATCCCGGTGACCGCGTTCCTCTCGGTCGGCTCGAAGGCCGCGGGCTTCGCGATCCTGATCCGGCTCTTCTACCCGGGGCTGTCGGAGCCGGGCGCAGGCGGCGCGTGGACGACCCTCGCAGGCCTCGACTGGCCGACGCTCATGCTGGTCGTCTCCATGGCGACGATGACGCTCGGGAATCTCGGGGCGCTCGGGCAGCGGAACCTGAAGCGGCTGCTCGCCTACTCGAGCATCGCCCATGCCGGCTACCTGCTGATGGGCTTCGTCGTCCTCGACGACGCCGGCCTGCGCGCCATGCTCTTCTACGTCGTGACCTACTACCTGATGAACTTCGGCGCCTTCGCCGTCGTCATGGTGGTTGCCAACGCCACCGGACGCGAGGACATGGACGGCTATCGCGGGCTCGCCTGGCGCGGCGGCGCGGTGCCGGCGGTGGCCATGGCGATCTTCCTCTTCTCGCTCGCCGGCATTCCGCCGCTCGCCGGCTTCGTCGGCAAGTTCTACCTCTTCGCCGCCGTCGTCGAGCAGCGCTTCTACGTTCTGGCGCTGGTCGGCTTCGCCAACACGCTGGTAGCGCTCTACTACTATCTGCGCATCGTGCGGACGATGTTCCTCGACCGGCCGCGCGGCGACGAAGGCGTGGTGGCGCTCGACGCCCATAACGCGTTCTTGCTCTACTTCCTCGCCGTGCCGACGATCGGGCTCGGGCTCTACTGGGCGCCCGTCATGGCGCTCGCCGAGCGCTCGGTGCGGTTCTTCCTCGGCTAGAGATTCCCGGCGCCGCGCTGCACCCGGATTGTCGCTCGCGTCGGCGGCGTGCTAGACGTCCGCCGTTCCTCGAATCATGCCTCGCCGCTCCCTCGTCATCGTCGTCGTGGTCGCGGTCGCCGCAGCGCTCTTGGCGTTCTTCGGCCGGCGCGCGCCGGCGCCGCTCCCGCCGCCGCCGGCGACAGGCACGCCGCGGCCGAGCGTCGAGACGGCACCCGCAGCCACGCGCGCGCCCGCGGTCGTGCGCACCGAGACGTCCTTGGAACCAGTCGACGAGAGCAAGCTCACTGCCGAGCAGGCCGCCGCCGCGGCGGCGCGCTACCGCAAGGCGGCGCGCTTTCCACGCACCTCGCGCTCGCTCGAGGACGGACTCGACCCGATCGCCCGCGGGCGGTGGCCCGCGGTCGATCTCGACGGTGACGAGAAGCATCCCGAGCCGCGGCTTCTCGCCTACCCCTCGCTGCCGAGCTTCGAGGCCCCGGGCGAGATCGTCATCTACGCCGAGATCGTCGAGCTACGAAAGGTTCGGGCCGACGCCGCCGAGGGCCGGTCCGGCCGCGAGCAGCTGCGTCGCTTCCGCAACGCCGCGCGCGCGGTGCGCGGCGTCATCCAGACGATGGACGGCGCCATGGTGGCGCCGCTCGCCTTCCACGACGACGGCACGCACGGGGACGCGCAAGCGAACGATGACCAGTGGGTGGCCGTCTATACGCCGGACCCCGACGCGCCGAACGACTTCCGGGGCCAGTATCGGGTGCTGGTACAGGCCGAGAGCGCGCGCGGGGAGACGCTGAACGCGACCACGAGCTTCGTCTACAGCGTGCAGACCGCCCACCTCACCGGCCGCTACCGCGACGCCGTCGTCGACGGCAATCTGCAGATAGATGCCGAGGTCGACGTCGAGGAGGCCGGCAGGTTCCGGATCGAGGGCACGCTGGTGACGACCGCGGACGCGAAGATGATCGGCTACGCCTTCGCCGACGCCGAGCTGCCGCCCGGAGCGCACTGGGTGCCGCTCGTGTACTACGGGCTCATGTTCCACGACATGAAGGCGCCGGGACCTTATTCGCTCTTCTCGGTGATGCTCTCGACTCTCGGCGGCAGCGTGCCGCAGGAGAGCGACGTCGTGCCCAACGCCTACACCACCAAGGCCTACGCGATCGACGAGTTCGGCGATCAGCCTTTCAACGATCCCGAGTACATGCAGAAGGCGGACCACTACGACGGCGTCCGCCGCGCCAAGAGCGGGAAGTAGCGGCGCCCACGGCGGCGGCGCGTCGGCGGCGAGCCGCACCGTTGCTACCGCGGCGGCGGCAGCGCCACGTCGGGTCCGGCCTGCGGCAGCGAGGGCGCGCCTTCTTCGCCGCCGCTACCGCTGCGGCGGCGGCAGCGGCACGTCGAGGCGCGTCAGGGTGCGTCCCCGGCGGATCACCCAGGCGACGCGCCGACGGCCGTCGCTCGCGGTCTCGAGCTCCGGGCCCCAGAGAACCTCGTCGAAGGAGCCGACCCGGCGCGCGCCGATCCCGAGTCTGCCGCGACCGCTCTCGGAGTAGCTCGCTTCCCAGGCGACGGTGACGCCGTCGTCGGCGACCCGCGGTCGCCATGTGGCGGCGAAGCCGGAGGCGCGCGCCGCGCCGTCGACGTATATCGTCCACGGTCGCGGCGTCGGCTCGGCGGCGCGCGTCGCGCCGTAGCTGACGTGGGTGCCGTCGGACGAGAGGGCGACACCCCAGATCTCCTGATAGGGCCCGTAGCGTTTGCCGTCGTGGATCACGAAAGCGTTGGCGGCGCCGGCGGCATCGCCGAGTCGGCAGGCATAGGCGGTGTGGCGACCGTCGGCGCTGATCTCGGGCGCCTGGCGATACCAGGGCTCGCTGCAGATGACGTCGTCGAGGGGCCGGCCGTCCTGCGCCACCCGCCACAGGCGCTCGTGCGCCGAGTCGCCGGCCGCGCGCTCCCACCAGACGGCCGTCGCCGCGCCCGCGGCGATGCGCAGGGACGCCGGCTCGATCACCGTACCGTCCTTGCAGGCTTCGGCAACGAGCTCGGCGCGGTTGATGGCGTAGGCGGCGAGGCGCGTATCGTCGCGGTACACGCCCCAGCCGTCGGCATCACGAGTCAGCATCAGCAGCGAGCCGTCAGCGAGCCAGTGCAGCGCGTGACGCACCGGGAGGTCGGGGTGCGTCGCGTGCTCCATGGCGGCGCGGGCGCAGGGCGTCGTCGGCTGCGCCAGGTTGCGGACCGGGCGGCCGTCGACGAAGAGCCGCACCCCGTCGTCGTCGGCACCGAGCCAGGCGATGCGGCCGTCGGCGCGCAGCGTCGGAACCCCGACATCGCGCCAGCGCCCGCCATCGCGACCGTCGAGGAAGAGCGTGAGATCGCCGCCGGCGCCCCCGGCGCCGGCGACGCCGATTGCCGCCCAGTGCCCGCCATCGTCGGCGAACGCGAAGGCTCCGGCGCTGCCGAAGTCGGTCGCGATCGCCAAGCCGTCGGCGACGATGGCGACGCGGCGCGCGCCGTCGGCGTCGTCCACCGTCCAATAGAGAAGGCGCTGCGTGCGCGGCGCGAAGGAGAGACGGGTGCAGAGCGTGTGCGGCTCGCCGGCGCCGGCGGGCGTCACTACGCGTTCGCCGCCGGGCGTACGGTCGACGAACGCGAACGTGCGGCCGTCGTCGGCTATGACGATGCTGCCCGCCTTGTACGTGGGCGGCAGGCGGGTGAGGCGCGTCTTCTCGAAGGCGGGCTCGCGGCTGACGCAACCGGCGACGCAGAGGCCTAGCGTCGCGAACGCGAGACGGTGACGGCGCCGCGTCCGCGTCGAGGTGGAGGTGGAGCGCATGCGAGTCGGTCGAGGGTGAAGCATCGGGGGACAGGGGCGTCAAGGGATGCCGGCGAGCGGACATTTTTCCGTTGACGATGGCGCGACGAGGCGCGTATCTTGCCTCCTCCGCGACGCGGCCCACCCTTCCGACACGACGCGTATGCCGAGTGAGGACATCTTCCACGAGGTCACTGCGCGCGGACGGCACGCCACGCTCGTGCGTCCGCCCGCCGTCTCGACCCGCTTCTCCTACACGATCGGGGTCGTGCTGCCGCTCGGGCCGGCCTACGTCGCCGCCGCGCTCCTGAAAGCGGGCCACGACGTCGCCGTCGTCGATGCCCTCGGCGAGGCCCCCCTAGGACGCGGTTCGACCTCGCATCCGGCACTCGTCTACCACGGACTATCGATCCCGGAGATCGTCGACCGTATCGACGTCGCCACCGACGCCATCGGCATCTCGGTCATGTTCTCGCAGCAGTGGCCGCACGTCGAGGATCTCGTCCATGCCATCGCCGAGCGCCTCCCGGGCAAGCCGATCTTCATCGGCGGCGAGCACGTTGCGGGGGCCTGGGAATTCGTGCTGAACCGCTGTGCGCCCGTCACCGCCTGCGCCATCGGCGAGGGCGAGGAGACGATGGTCGAGCTCATGGAGTGGGTTGCGGGTCGGCGCCCTCTCGCCGACGTTGCCGGCATCGCCTGCCGCGTCGGCGGCCGTCCCGTCCGCACTCCGCGCCGGCAGCGCATCCGCGAGCTCGGCGCCGTGCCGCGGCCGGCGTGGCACCTCTTTCCGGTCGAGAAGTACCATGACGGCGGCTTCACCTACGGGGTCTATCGCGGCCGTTCCATGCCGATCCTGGCGACGCGCGGTTGTCCGTATCGGTGCGCGTTCTGTTCGAGCCCGGAGATGTGGACGACGCGCTACTACGTGCGCGACGTCACGGATCTGGTCGACGAGATCGCGTCCTACGTCGAGCGCTACGAGGTCACCAACGTCGACTTCTACGACCTCACTGCGATCATCAAGCGCGACTGGATTCTGGCCTTCTGCGCCGAGCTCGAGCGGCGCGGTCTGGACATCACCTACCAGATGCCCACCGGGACGCGCTCCGAGGTGCTCGACGAGGAGGTTCTCGCCGCCCTCTACCGGACCGGCTGCCGCAACATCTGCTACGCGCCGGAATCCGGCTCGCCGAAGACTCTTCGGCGTATCAGGAAGAAGGTGAATCCCGAGCGCATCTTGCGCTCGATCCGCGCCGCCAACCGCGCCGGCATCGTCGTCAAGGCGAATCTCGTGATCGGCTTTCCCGACGAGACGCGCAGCGAGCTGTTCGCGACCGTGCGCCTCGGTATGAAGCTCGCGTGGCTGGGCGTCGAGGACGTGCCGCTCTTCCCGTTCGTGCCCTATCCGGCCACGGAGCTCTACGAGCAGCTGCGGGCCGACGGCACGCTGCCGGCGATGAGCAACGACTACTTCGCGCGGCTCGGCTACGCCGACCTCGACAGCGCGCCCTCGTGCTCGCGCCACGTGTCGAGCCGCGAGCTCGCCTGGGTGCGCTTCCTCGGCATGCTGTCGTTCCTGATCGTCGGCTACGTCCGCCACCCGAGCCGCGTGCTGCGGACGCTGGCCGCGCTCGTGACCGAGCGCAGCACGAGCGTCGTCGAGCTCCGCCTCGTCGACCTGAAGCGCCGCGCGGCGAGCTGGCTTCGGCGCCGGGTCCGGCGCCTGGTCGGGTGCGGCGCGCCCGCGCCGGCCGCGAACGCCGACGCGCCGCGAGCGCACGTTGCGCCTTCCGCAGAAGCGCCGCTGCAAAGGGTCGCATGAGCAGCGTCTCCGCCGTCCGCCGCGTCGCTGCCTCTGCCGCCGTCGGCGATTCCATGCGTACGTGCGGGAGCGCCGAGCAGGGCGGGGCGGGGCGCACCCTTGCCTGGGCGATCGCGGCGTCGACGCTGCACCGAATCCGGCGGGGCGAGGGTGCGCTCCTCGCCGTCAACCTCTCGCTGATCGCCTGGCACGGCGATGCTCTCGCCGCATCGGGTCTCTGGCAGGCTCTGGTGTCGGCGCTCGCGATCTTCGTCATGTACGCCTTCAACGATCTCCATGACGCGCCCGTGGACGGCTGCAATCCCAAGAAGGATCGGGTGCTGGTCCGCGTCCGGGTGGCGCATCGGCGCACCGGCGTGACGGCGACGTCATGGCTCGGGATCGCGACGCTGGTGATCGCGGCGGTGACGCTAGGCGCCAAGGCGGCCGCGGCGGCGGCTGCCGTCATGGTCGTTAACGCCGCCTACTCGACCCGTCTCAAGGGCGTGCCGGTCGCCGACGTGGTCGCGGTCTGGGCGTGGGGTGCGCTCTACGCGGCGATCGTCGCCCCGCCGTTTCCTTTCGTGTTCCTGATCGGGGTGATGACCGGCATCTGCCACCTCTTCCAGACGCTCGACGATCGCGCCGCCGACGCCGCGAGCGGCATCGCCACCACGGCCGTCCGCTCCTCGACCCTGCCGCGGAGCGTGCTCGCGGCCCTGACGCTGGTGCTCTTCGGCTCGCTGCACGGCCTTCTCGGCGCCGCCGCTGCGGTCACGGCCGTCGTGCCGCTCGCCATCTACTTCGCGGTCGCCGACGCCGGCGCGGGTTGGCTGCTGGTCAAAGCCTACTTCGCGGCCGTCTGGCTAGCACTCCTCGGATTCGTCCGTGCGGCCGGGTGAGAAGCTCGCCCTCGGGTACGCTTACGGCGCGAGCCTCCTCGCCTACATGGTCGACGGTGCGCCGCGTCCGTTCTCCGCCACCTGGGCGGTGACCAACCGCTGCAATCTGCGCTGCGGCTACTGCAATTGCCCGTTCATCGACCCGAGCCATCTCGACCTGTCGCGGACCGCGCTCCTGCTCGACCGCCTGCGGGCCATGGGCGTCCGCCGCCTCGGTCTCGCCGGCGGCGAGCCGTTGCTGCGCCAGGACATCGGCGAGATCGTCGGTATGGCGAAGGACCGCGGCTTCTGGGTGAGCATCAACTCGAACCTGACGCTCTACGACCGTCATCCGGAGCGCCTGCATCTCGCCGACCTCGTCTACACCAGCCTCGACGGCGACGAGGCCGCTCACGAAGCCGCGCGCGGCACGGGATCGTGGGCGGGCGTGCTCGCAGGGATCGCCGATCTCGTGCGCCTGGGAAAGCCGGTGATCGCGATCTGCGTGGTCACCGAGCACAGCCTCGACCAGGCCGGCGCGATCCTGCGGCGCGCCGAGGCGATGGGCTTTCGCGTGCACTTCCAGCCGCGCTGCACCGAGACCGAGATCGTGCGCGGTCGGGCGCCGGCGACGCTCACGAACGCGGCGCTCCGCGACTTCTGGCGGCACCTGCTCGGCGAGAAGCGCCGCGGCCGGCCGATCGCGAGCTCGACGGCGTTCCTCGAGTTCCTCGCCGGTTGGGACGACTTCGCGGTGTCGGCGGTCGAGGTGCCGGGCCGGCGCTGCGCCGCGGGCCGCGGCTTCTTCTACGTCGATCCCCTCGGCCGTGCGTATCCGTGCGCGTACACGAAGGGCAAGATGCCGTCCGTGGATCTGCTCGCCGCCGACTGGCGGACGGCGTGGGACGGCGCGACGCCGTGCAATCGCTGCATCGTCGGGCCGATGCTCGAGTTCAACCTGCTCTACTGGCGGCCGCTGGCGGCGGCAGTCGCGAGCGCGCGCAGCTACGGCTGAGGGGATGGCGTCCGGCGTGCAAGCGGGAACGAGCGCCGCGGCGGCGCGCTTCGCCGCCGGGATGGCGACGCTGGCGCTCATGCTGCTCGCCACAGCGGTGATATACGGCCGCGCGCTGCACGCGCCTTTCATCTTCGACGACCGCCCCGCGATCCTCGAGAACTCGTCGATCCGGCGTCTCCTGCCGCCGATCGGCGATGCATCGCTCCGCGGTCCGCTGAATCCGCCGCCGCTCGCGCCGACCGCGCGCCGGCCGCTCGCCAACCTCTCCCTGGCGCTCGATCATCACTGGTGGGGGCTCGATCCCGCGGGCTTTAGGACCACGGCGCTCGTGCTGCACGCGCTCGCGGCGACGGTGCTGGCGCTGCTCGTGCGCGGGACGCTGCTGCTGCCGTACTTCGCCGGCGCCTTCGCGAGCAGCGCCGACGGCGTCGGGATCGTGGCCGCGCTCGTGTGGCTAGTGCACCCGCTTGCGACCGAGACCGTCGTCTACCTGACGCAGCGCACCGAGCTGCTTGCGGCGCTGGCGTACCTCACGGCGCTCTGGGCTGCGCTCCGGCACGGGACCGCGCCGACGCCGGCGCGCGCCGCGGCCTGGGCCATGGCCGCGGTCGCAGCGGGCGTCGCGGGCATGGCGTCCAAGGAGATCGCCGTCTCGGTGCCGATCGCCGTCTGGTTGTACGAGCGGACATTTCTCGCCGGCGTCCGGCGCTCGGCGGTCGGTTCCCGCCGCTTCTACGCCGGACTCACGCTCGGATGGGTCGTGCTCGCGGCGGCGAACCTCGGCGGGGTGAGCGGGTTCAGCGACGCCAAGCACCACGTGGCGCCGCTGGTCTGGTGGGCGACGCAGGCCAAGGTCATCTTCTTGTATCTGAAGCTCGTAGTCTGGCCGTGGCCGCTCACGATCCACTACGCACCCGCCTATCTCGAGAGCGCCGCTACGGCGTGGCCCTGGGTGCTCGCCGGCGCGACGCTCGCCGTCGGTGCGGCCATGCTCACGCGTGGGCGGCCGGCGGTGCGCTTCGTCGTCGTCACGATCGCGCTCGTGCTGGCGCCGACGATGGTCGTGCCGATCGTGAAGATGATGGCGGCGGAGCGGCGGATGTACCTCCCGCTCGCCGGCCTGGCGGTGCTCGCCGTCGCCGGCGGTTGCGCGGCGCTCGCCGGTCGCGGCGTGCGGGTGCGACCGGGCCCGGCGCTCGCGGTCGCGACCGCGCTCGTGTTCGGGCTCGGCGCGGTCAGCATCCGGCGGTTGGCGGCCTACGAGTCCGCCGTCACCTTGTGGGCCGATGCGGTGCGCACCCAACCGACCGACGCCATGGCGCACTACAATCTCGGCGTCGCGCTCGTCGAGTCCGGTCGCTCGGACGTGGAAGCGACGGCGCGCTTCGAGGAGGCGCTGCGTCTCGATCCCGACCACGCGGGGGCCCTCGACAACCTCGGCCTCGTGCTCTTTCGCCAGCGCCGCTACGACGAGGCGCGCCGTCTCTTCGAGCGCGCGCTCGCCGCCGACCCGAAGAACGCCATCGCCGCGAACAACCTGGGGGCGCTCGAGCTCGAGCTCGGCCGGCCGGCAGCGGCGATCGCACCCCTCGAGCGCGCGCTCGCGAGCGAGCCCGACCTGCCGAAGGCGGTCGTGCATCGGAACCTCGCCAAGGCGCTCGTCGGCGTCGGCCGCACCGAGGAGGGGCTCGCGCACGCGGATGCCGCCGTTGCTCTCGACCCGGCGGACGCCGAGGCGGAGAACGGCCGCGGGGCGGCGCTCCTGGCGCTCGGACTGCCCGCCGACGCCGTGCCGGCCTTCGCGGCGGCGCTGCGGATCGACCCCGCTGCCGCCGGGATCGAGAACAACCTGGCGACGGCGCTCTTGCAAAGCGGCCGCGTCGACGAAGCCGTGCGTCACCTCGAACACGTGCTGGAGCGCGAGCCCGCAAATCTCGGGGCGCGCAACAACTACGGTACGGCGCTGCGTACGCTTGGGCGGACGGCGGCGGCGATCGAGCAGTTCGCGGACGTGGTCGCGCGCGCGCCGGCGCACGCGACCGCCCACTACAACCTCGGGAGCGCGCTCCTCGACAGCGGGCGCCCCGAGGAAGCGATCGGCCGGCTCGAGGAAGCTCGCCGGCTTGGGCTCGACGATCCTCAGGTCCGCTTCCGGCTGGCGATCGCGTACACCCATGCCGGGCGCGGCGCCGACGGCATCGCGATGGCGCGCACCGCGCTCGCCGGTGCACGCGCCCGGGATGCAGCCGCGCTCGCCGCCGACATCGAGCGCTGGCTCGACGCCTATCAGTGAGGACGGCGGGCGGCGAGGAGCGCGTCGCGGGCGCGGCGTGCCGCCGCGAGGTCGGGTGCCAACCGCAGCGCTTCGCCGTAGGCGGCGATCGCCTCGTCATGGCGGCCGCGGTCGGCGAGCAGCGCCGCGTAGTTGGCGTGGGCGCGCGCATCGTCGGGAGCGAGCCGGACGGCGGCGGCGTAGTGGGCGAGCGCCTCGTCGCTGCGACCGAGCGCTTCGAGGGCGACGGCGAGATTGTTGTGGACGGCGGCGAGCGTCGGGTCGATGGCGAGGGCGCGCTCGTAGGCGGCGACGGCGGCGGCGAGGGCCTCGGGTGTAGGCGTCGCCGCGAGCGCCCAGCCGAGGTTGTTCCAGGCGCGAGCGTAGTCCGGGTCGCGGTCGAGGGCGTAGCGGTACCAGCCGATCGCCTCGCCGAGCTGACCGCGCTCGGCGAGGAGGAGCCCGAGGTCGTAGGCGGCGAGCGCCGAGTCGGGGTCGAGGCGTAGCGCCTCCCGGTACTCCGCCTCGGCGGCGTCGTTCCGACCCTCTCGCGCCCGGGCGTTGCCGAGGTTCAGGTGCGACTTCGCGCTCCCCGGCCGGGCGGCGACGGCGTGCTCGAAGTGCGCCGTCGCCTCGGCGTGACGGCCGAGAGCATCGAGGGCGATGCCGAGGTTGCCGTGGGCTAGATAATTGTTGGGATCGACCACCAGGGCGCGGGAGAAGAGCGTTAGACTGTCGCGCCAGTAGCCGAGCTGGCGCGAGGTCGCGGCGGCGGCGGCGACGAGCGCGAGTCCGCCGGCGACGACGATCAGCCATGACGGTACGCGTCGACGAGCCGCAGCGGCGAGCGCCTGCCCGCCCCAGGCCGCCATGACGAAGAGGCCGATCGAGGGCAGATAGGTGAAGCGGTCGGCCATGGCCTGGTCGCCGTGGCGCACGAGCCCGATCACCGGCACCAGCGTTCCGAGGTACCAGAGCCAGCCGACCAGGAGGTATGGCGTGCGGCGCGCGGCGCGCACGACCAGGACCGTTATGGCCGCGAGCAGCGCTGCCGCGGCGAGCGCCGCCCAGGCTGAGAGATGCTCGCGCGGCGGATAGAAGACGGCGAGGTCGCTCGGCCAGACGATCTTGCGGAGATACGCAACGTAGGAGAGGAGGGCGTTGGCGACGCGGTAGTCGATCGGTGCGGCCGCCAGCGTGCTGAGCGCTCCCGCCCGCTGCTGGGCTGCGAGCGTGACCGCGCTCGCCGCTGCGGCGAGTGCGAAGAGCGGGAGCTTCTCGCGGACGAGCGCGCGCCACGCCGCGCCGCTGCCGGCGGCGGCGCGACCGAGGGGCCAGAAATCGAGGAGCAGGAGCACGCAGGGCAAGGTGACGAGCATCGGCTTGGCGAGGAGCCCGAGCGCGAAGACGACCGTGGCTGCGGCCCGGCGGCGCCGCGTCGGCCGGCGCGCGTAGGCGACGTAGGCGGCGAGCGTCAGCATCCAGAGGAGCCCGGAGAGGACGTCCTTCCGCTCGGCAACCCAGGCGACCGACTCGACGCGCAGCGGATGCCAGGCGAAGGCTGCGGCGGCGAAGGCGCTCGGCCAGCGGGCTCCGGTCGCCGACCGCAGCACCAGGAAGAGTCCGAGGCTCGCGAGCGCGTGCAGGGCGGCGTTCACGAGGAGGTGGGCGCCGGCGTCGAGCCCGAAGACCTCGACGTCGATCATGTGCGTGAGGGTGGTGAGCGGATGCCATGTCGCCTGGTGGACGCCGGTGAGCGCCCAAGCGGCGCCGGCTCTGGTCACGCCCCGGCGCACGAGCGGATGCTCGGTCACGTACTCGTTGTCGTCGTAGTTGAGGAACGCGTGTCCGCGCACGGGCGCGTAGAGCGCGAGCGTTGCTAGCAGGAGGACGGCGCCGACGAGGAGGTCGAGGCCAGCGAGCGGCACCGGGCGCGAGCCGGCCGCGGGTAGCGGCGGCGTCATGGCGTCGCCGTCCGCGGCGGTGCGGTACGGACGGCAGCGAGATTGCTTCGCGCTTCGTCGTACCCGGGGGCCAGGGCCAGCGCCTTCTCGAGCTCGGCGATCGCGGCCTCGCGCTCGCCGCGGCGGGCCAGCTCCAGGCCGAGGGCGTTGTGGAGGCTGGCGGTGCCGGGGCGGAGCGCCAGCGCCCGGCGGTAGTGCGGGATCGCCTCGCTGCCGCGGCCGACGGCGGCGAGCACGGACGCCAGGTTGGCGTGGGCGTCGGCGTAGTCGGGGTCGATCGCGAGCGCCGCTTCGTAGTGGCGGAGCGCTTCGTCGATCCGGTTCTGGTGGACGAGGACGTTGGCGAGGTTGTTCTCGGCTTCGGGATAGCGCGGGCGCAGGCGGATGGCGGTGCGATAGTGGTCCGCTGCGGCGGCGAGGTCGCCGGCGGCGGCGAGCGCGTTGGCGAGATTGTTGTGGGCCAGCGGCGACGCGGGTGCGAGCGCCAGGGCGCGCTCGAGGTGGCGGCGCGCTTCGGCGCTCCGCCCGAGCGAGGCCAGGACGACGCCGATATCGCCGTGGACCTCGGCGTCGTCGGGCTCGAGGCGCAGCGCCGCAGCGAGCTCGGCGAGCGCTTCGGGCCCGCGTCCGCGCTGCTGGAGCCACATGGCGAGGTTGATGTGCGCCATCGACGCCGCCGGGTTCTTCGCGATCACGTCGCGCCACAGGGTCTCCTGATCGGCGAATATCGTCGCTCGACGCCACGTGAGGACCGCGAGCACGGCGAGCAGCAGTGCTGCTGCTGCGGCACCCGCCCGCGGCCCGATGCGGCGGCGGCGAGCGCCCGCCGCCGCCGCTGCCGCAGCGGGCGCGATCAGGAAGAGGCTCGCCAGGTATTGATAGTGGTCGGCGACGAACGTGTAGCGCATCGGGTAGACGTCGATGAAGCCGAGCGCGGGAGCGAGCGTGATCGCAAAGCCGGCGAGCGCGACCACGGGCCCTTTCCCGAGGCGGCGGCGTCCGAGCCAGGCGGCGAGCGCCGCCGCAGCCGCTGCCAGCGGCGGCAGCCACTGGACGGCGCTGGCGGCATCGACGTGCCAGCGCGGATACACGAACGAGAGCGGGTGTGGCCAGGCGAGGCTCGCGGCGTAGAACCACAGCGCGCGCCCGGCGATCAGCAGCCGTTGCGGGAGCGATAGATCCCAGAGCGCGCCGTGGGCGCCGACGTGGGTGCGCTCCAGCCAGATCGTGATCGGCGCGGCGGCGAGGCCGATGGCGACGAGCGGCAGGACTGCGCGCAGGTCCCGCCACTGCAGACGGTCGCGCCGCCACCACAGCACGAGGAGAAGCGCCACCGGCAGCGTGCAGGTTACCGTCTTGGCGAGGAGGGCGGCGACGAAGAGCGCCAGCGTCACCAGACCGCGCCGGCGCCGCTCGGACGCGGTCGCGGCGGCGGCCATGCCGGCAGCGGCGAGGAAGGCGCCGAGGTAGCACGCGCCCGAGAGCACGTTCTTGCGCTCGCTGATCCAGGCGACCGATTCGACGTGGACCGGATGCACGGCGAAGATCGCCGCCGCCAGCGGCGCGCCAGGCAGGCCTATGGCTGCCAGCAGCCGCCAGACCAGGATCGCGTTCGCCGTGTGCAGCAGTACGTTGGTCGCGTGGTAGCCGGCGGCGGCGTCGGCGTAGAGCCGGTGTTCGAGCCAGAGGCTCGTGAACGTGAGCGGATAGTACTGCGGCGTCGCTCCGGGCTCGAGCCAGATGCGGGCGAGTCCGCCGAGATCATCGAGCGTCGTGTTACCGGTGACGTAGGCGTCGTCGTCCCAGATGAAGTCGGCGCGAAACGCCGGACCGTAGGCAGCGAGCGTCAGCAGCGCGAGCGCGATGCCGATGCCGGCTTCACGGAGCCCCGGTCTAGCGTGCTCGCGTCGTCTCGCCGCGCGCCTCGTCGTCATAGCGGTCGGCCTTCTCGAGGAGCCGCGGGTCGCCGTAGCGCTCATCGCTGAAGTCCTGCGGCCGGTAGGGCGCCGTGCGGTAGGTCGATCCGATCGCGTCGTTGAGCTGCGGCGGGTGGACGCTCACGTTCGCGAGCGCGATCGACGACAGTCGGTACGGGCCGGGCTCGTTCGCTTCGCGAAGCGACAGACCCCAGAAGAGCAGGGGCATCCAGCGGGTGCCGGGCTCGAGCGCGGCGGTGTTCTCGGCCCAGGCGAGCAAACCTTGCGCGCCGCCGAGCGTCGCGTCGAGGCGGTACTCCCCCGGCTCCTGCACCGCGATCTCGGCGAGGATCCGCAGATGTCCGTCCACCAGCTCGTCCCGGTAGTTGCCGGTGAGCTTCGCCGCGGGCTCGCCGTAGTAGAAGCGCGTCTTGGCGCTGCGCCGCTCGCCGTCCGCGGTTTCGCCGTAGACGCGGACGGCGATCAGGCCGTTCCAGCGTCGGCCATCGTCGGCATCGGGAGTGAGCCGCGCCGTGAACACGCCGTCGCCCGCTTCGATGTCGCGCTCGCGGCCGTCGTCGCGGAGATCGACCTCGGCGACGACCTCGCCGGCCGCGTTCCTGAGCTCGCCGACGATCTCCGCGTCGGTGCGCAGCGACTGGTCGCCGGGATAGGCGCGAAGGAACTTGGCGAAGAGGATGATCGGGTTCGGAGCCTCGTAACTGAGCGACGACGAAAACACCACGAGCGTCGGCTTGCGGCCTTCCGCGGGCGGGCTCAGGCGCTCTTTCACGGCGCGCATCTCGATGATCGGGTCGACGTTGTCTTCGATACGGCGTGACGTCGGCGGAAAGCGGGCCTTCTGGCGGAGCTCGGCGGCGCGCGCGCGCGCCGCTTCGGCGTGTTCTTCGCTCCGCCGGATCGCGGCGCGCCCCTCTGCGGCGTCGCGCCCGCGAGGTGGAGCCGGCGTCGCCGCGGCGCCGGCTCCGGTTGCGACCCGCGCCTCTTCCGACGCCGGGAGCCTCTGCCCGTTCGGAGCTCCGGTTCGGGTGCGCGCGCTCGGGAAGAGCAGGAAGCCTGCTGACACGGCGACGAAGACGGCGATGAGCAGAGTCGTCGAGCGCGACATGAGCCGGTTGCCGGCGGCCCGCGAGGTAGCCACCGCGAAGCCGTACGCTAGCCCGCATTGTCCGCCGGGTCCACGTCCCGCGCGCGGGCCCACGGCGCTCTTTCCGTACGGGCCTGGCGGCCGCTGCCGGGGCGCGGAGGGCGCGGGGAGCGCGGCGCCGGCTCTCGGGAGGCGAACGCCATGGCGTCGCGGCGCCCGCGGCCGCTGCTTTTTGTCGTTGACGAGAGTTGCGTCGCGGTCGTACCGTGCGCGCGCTCCCGCCCGACCGTGTGCCGTGCCTTGAAGAAGGAGGATCCGTCATGAGAGGGTTTCCCGGCCGTATGGCCATGCTGGCGATGGCCGCCACGCTGAGCGCGCATCCACGGACGGCTGCGGCGCAGAGTTTCGTGCTCGATCCCGCGTCGGCATCACGCTCCAGCATTCCCGCGACGGCGGGTGACATTTTGATGCCTGCGGCAGCGCCGGCGCCCGGCCCCCTCGCCGCCCCCAAGATCGGGATCCCCGCGACGTCTTTCGGGCTCTTGTCCGGGGACGTCGTGGACGCGTTCACCTTCGGGGACGACCGCGGTCCCGTCATATATTTCAGCGTGAGCCGGGGCTCGGTGTCCGCTGCCGGGCCCGTACCGCCCAACGTCTTCAGCGAGGCGACCGGAGCGCCGATCGGCCTCCAGCCGCAGGCGTCGGCCGACGTGTTCGTGTTCGCCGATCCGGCGTGCCCCACTCCTCCCGGGACTCACACGCAGGTCGTCGATGGCGACGGCGTTCCGAGCGGTCCGCTCGGCTGTTACGGGGGCTTCGGGCTCGGCCTCGGCGAAGGGCTGGCGCTGCCGCCGCCGCCGGCGAACGACGAGCTCGGCGACTTCGAATGGGGCTACCCGGGGGTGGGGCGGCTCTCCTGCTTCGGTATCTCGCTGCAGGCCGGGTCGCCCACTCTGACGCCGGGCACGAATCCGCTGCTGCCTGCGGGTGCTGAGCCCGGCGACGTTCTCGCCGTGTGCCCGGGCCCTCCCGCGGGCATCAGCGTCGTTTTTCCGGCCGCCGCTCTCGGTCTCGTTTCCGGCGGCCCGGGGTGCTCTCCGCCGGCGTGCGACGATGTCGACGCGCTCTCGATCGACATCCTCGGGGCGGATCCTTTTCCGGTGCTGTTCTCTCTTGCTCCCGGCTCGCCGTCGCTAGGGCTCGTCGCGGCGGGGCCCGCCGACATCTTTGCCGGCCCGAGCGCGGCGCCGCCGGCGATCGCCTTCCCGGCGGCCGGTTTCGGACTCGGGCCGGCGGACGACGTGAAAGGACTCGAGCGGCTCGCCAACGCCTGTCCCGCGGTGCCGTTCTCGGGAGCCGACCCGGATGGCGACGGCGTCGCCGCCACGTGCCCCGACAACTGCCCCGGAGCGTTCAATCCGGGCCAGGAAGACTCCGACGGCGACGGTATCGGCGACGCCTGCGACCCCTGCACCGACACCGACGGTGACGGCTTCGGCAATTCCGGGTTCCCGATGAACGTTTGCCCGAGTACCGACAATTGTCCCCGGGTGTGGAACCCCACCCAGGCCGACGGCGACGGCGACGGGATCGGCGACGCCTGCGACAACTGCCCGGCGCTCGCGAATGCGAGCCAGACGGATGCCGATGCCGATGGCATCGGCGACGTCTGCGACAATTGTCCCGGGGTCGCGAACGTCGATCAGGCCGATGTCGACGGTGACGGAATCGGCGATGCATGCGATATCTGTACGAACGGCGTCAGCATGACGAAACCGGCGTTGAAGATCGGGAAGTTGCTGAGCGGGCCGAGCCTCCAGCAGATGCAGATGTCCGGGGTATTGAGCTTCTCCGGGCCGACGCTGCCGCTGCCGCCCCTCGATGTCGTCAATGCGGCCAAAGGCATGCGCATCCAGATCGTCGACCGCGGCAGCGCCGACAACGTGGTCGTCGACTACACTATCCCCGGCGGCCTCGTTGCGACTGCCTGCGGTCCGAAGGACGGGTGGAAGACGAACTCGGCCCTCACCGCGCAGAAATACGCGAACAAGACGAACCAGAACCAGAGCCTCGCGTGCGCCGCCGGTTCTGCGCACGGCATCAATGCCGCCCAGGTGCAGGACAAGACCGCCAAGACGAAAGGCGCGGCCTTCAAGGTGAAGGGCAAGAACGGTCCCTACGCACCGGTCGTCGGCCCGTTGCGCATGACGGTGGTCTTGGGCGGGGCCGCGGAAGGCGCCGCAGGCCAATGCGGCCAGCACACGTTCTCGGCCCTCGCGTGCGTGGCGAGCGGCGGCGGGAAGACGATCAACTGCAAGTAACCTCGCGCCGAGCGCTCGCGGTCCTGGCCCTGGTGGCCGGGCTCGTGGCGCTCGCCGTTCCGCCGAGCCCATTCGCCGAGCCGGCGACCTGGGAGGATCTTCTCGCGCCCTATGGCAGCGGCGTGCCGTTCCTCGGCGACTTTCGGGTGCGCGAGATTCGCCGGGGTCCGGACAACGGCATCGTCATCGAAGTGCGCGGCGCCGACGACAGCCCGGCGGTCGAGGTGCTAGTCGTCGAGCGCGGCCGCTGGGAGAGCGGCCGGCGATCGCAGAGCTTCACCATCGATTACGAGCTGCCGCGCTCCCCGGCTCCGGAGCGCGATGCGATCGCCGGGTTCCTCGCCGCGGTGATCCGAGAGCGCGATCACGGCCTGCCGGCGCCGGATGCGGTGCCGCTGGTCGCCGGCGACGCCAGCGTGCTTCCCCGCTGGCTCGAGAGTCTACGCGGGGTGCGCGGCCTGCTCTGCGGCGTCAGCGCGGTCGTTCTGACGCTGCTCCTCCTCCTGCGCGCTCCCGGGCTGGCGGACGCCGGCATTGCGCTCGGCGCCGCCGATCTGACGGCGCGGTTCGTCTACGTCCCGCCGCTGCGGCCGGACGTCGGTGCTGCGGTCATCGTGCCGGCGGCGGCCTGGCTCCTCTTCGCGGCGCTACGCGGACGCTGGTTGCGAGCGCGAGCCGATGTCCGGCCGGTGTTGGCCGTCGTCGCCACGGCGGCTTGCGCGCGCCTCGCTCTCGGCCCGTGGAGTCCGCTGCACGTCAACGGCCACGGGGCGCGCTTCGTCGCCGGGGCGGTCGACGCGGCGAGCGATATCGCCGCCTACGGTCCGGGATACCGCGAGATCTTCGCTCCGATTGCGGCACTGGCGTCGTCGAGCCCGGACTGGGCGATCTTTGCGAGCAATGCGCTCTTCTCCGCGCTGCTGGCGCCGCTCGCATTCGCGATCGGACGCTTGACGGGGCTCACGGCGGGCGCCGCCGGCGCTGCGGCGCTGCTCCTGGCGATCGATCCCGTAGCGATCCGCGCCGGGGCGACGGAGGCGTATTTCGCCCCGATCACCGTTCTCTGCGTGCTCGCGAGCGCGATGATGCTGGTCGCCGGGAGGGCGGCGGAGGAGGAAGAGCGGGGGCGCGCCGCCGCCGCCCTCGTAGCTGCCGGGTTGCTGCTCTCCCAGGCGGTACGGGTGCATCCGTGCGCGTGGGTCCTGGCGGCGACGACGCCGTTCGTCCTCCTGGCTGCAGCCGTCGGCAGCTGGCGAAGCCGTGCGGCGATGGCTATCGCAGCCGCCGTCATCGCCGGCGGCGTGATACTGGCCACGAGCGCGAACGTGCTCCTCGACGTCCTCGGCAACGTTCGTACCGGCGCCATCCTACGACCGGCTACACCATCACCGTGGTCGCTCGTCTGGGTCGTCCTCGCTGCGGCCGCCTACGGCGTCCTCGCGCCGCGGCGCCGGCTCGCGGTCCCCGCCGGGATCGCGGTCGCCGCGCTGCTTCTGACGCGGCACGCCTTCGATGCGAGCTGGATCTGGGAACACGCGTATTTCCGGCTCTACCTGACGCTGCCGGTGATCGCCGCGCTCGCCTGTGTTCCGCCGCGGTGGCTGCACCGGCGCTGGCTCGTCGTATCGCTGGCAGCGACGCTGGCCGCGGCGTGGGTCGATCGTGGCTGGCCGATCGTCACCGGACGGAGCCCGGAGCAACTCGAGTACGGCTGGGTCCGGGCGCAGCTGCGACGGCTGCCGCCCGAGTGCCGGGTGATTCACCTGGCGGCCGCCGGTAAGCGCTTCTTGGCCCTGCCCACCTATGTACGCCCTCCGGGGACTGCGGTGGCCATGGACCGGCGCCAACCCTGGACCATCGAAGCCGCGACCGCTCCGGCGGTCTGCCTCTACTATGTGCGCAGCTCGTTGTGCTCCACGTCCGAGGGCCGGCCGGAATGCGACGCGATCGAGAGTCGACTTACCCTCGTCCCGGTCGCTCGGGCTTCGTTCGTCGGCGCGCGGGGAGAGGAGACGTTCGCGCACGACAGCGACTTCGTCGAGACGGCGGTCGCGCGCGTCGATCGCATCGCACCGCTCAGTCCGCCCGATCCTTGAATTGCTGGGCGGTCTGCTTCGTCGGCGGTCCGCTGAAGCTCGCCTCCCAGCACACGCCGTCGCTGTTCTGGAGTTGGACGACGATCGGCTGCACCAGCGTCGTCAGATCCGCCGGCACGTGGAGGTTGGCGCCGAGGCCGCTGAGCTGAATCTGCGCCTTTTCGACCGCGCCCTCCTTCAACGCGAGCTTCTGCCCGCCGTCGGGAGTGAGATCCTTGTCGGCGTACTTGAAGCCCTTGAGCCCGGTCGCTTTCCAGCACGGCTTCCCGGCGCAGACGCCGCCCGCCGGATGGGTCACTTCGATGCGCAGTCCGGTCTGGTCGTAGAGGCAGAGCTGGTAGCTCGTGCTGGTGAGCGGCGTGCCGAGCTCGGCGAGCGTCGTTCGCGCCCCGCGCAGCCACTTCCACTTGAGGCTGTCCTTGGCATCGACCACCTTGTTGGCGATCTGCAGTGAAGACTTGCCGGGGACGAACGGCTGCTTGCAGCCGGTGAGCGGCGTTGTCGGACAGGCGAGGCCGATCTCGATCAGGCAGTTGGGCGAACAGCCATCGTTCGGGTCGTTGTTGCCGTCGTCACACTCCTCGGCGCAGCTTCCTTGTACGATGCCGTCGCCGCAGGTCATCGAGTCGCCGAGGCACTGGCCGGCGAAGCACGAGTCCTGGACGGTGCAGACGAGCTGATCGTCGCACGATGTGCCGTCCGGCTCGAAGGCATCGGGCGGGCAGGCGGCGTCGTTGCCGGTGCAGAAATCGGCGACGTCGCATTGGCCGGCGTCGGGGCGACACTCGACAGTTGCCGGCTCGAAGGCGTCGGCGGGGCAGGCGGCGCTCACGCCGTCGCAGCTTTCGGCGACGTCGCACGGACCGGCGGCGGCGCGGCACTCGACGGTGGGCGGCTGCAGGGCGTCGGCGGGGCAGTCGGCGCCGGCGCCGGTGCAGTTCTCGGCGACGTCGCACGGGCCGGCAGCGGCGCGGCACTCGACGGTGGGCGGCTGCAGGGCGTCGGCGGGGCAGTCGGCGCCGGCGCCGGTGCAGTTCTCGGCGACGTCGCACGGGCCGGCAGCGGCGCGGCACTCGACGGTGGGCGGCTGCAGGGCGTCGGCAGGGCAGTCGGCGCCGGCGCCGGTGCAGTTCTCGGCGACGTCGCACGGGCCGGCGGCGGCGCGGCACTCGACGGTGGGCGGCTGCAGGGCGTCGGCGGGGCAGTCGATGCCGGCGCCGGTGCAGTTCTCGGTGATGTCACAGACGCCGGCAGCGGGCCGGCACACGGTGGCCGCGCTCGCCAGACCGTCGGCGGGGCAGTCGTTGCCGACGCCGTCACAGCTCTCGGCGACGTCGCAGACGCCGGCGGCGGGCCGGCAGACCGCTGCGCTCTTGCCGTCGGCCGGACACGCTGCTGAAGAACCCGTGCAATTCTCGGCGGGATCGCAGACGCCCGCAGACGGCCGGCAAACCGTCGCCGCACTCTGGAAAGCGTCCGACGGACACGCCCCGCTCGCCCCGGTGCAGGTCTCCTGGACGTCGCAGACGTCCGCCGCCGTGCGGCATACCTGGCCGGCGGTGCGGAACTGGCACGCCGTCGTGCAGCACGACGTCGCAGCGCCGTTG